>ERZ779843.19-NODE-19-length-202104-cov-19.938178_pt1 | contig 202104 bp, 188 predicted proteins | sample MGYA00511560_ERZ779843 | MGnify/ENA primary metagenome ERZ779843 (study PRJEB29588, sample SAMEA2158062) | human gut metagenome | biome: human gut; feature: human-associated habitat; material: faeces | place: Denmark | collected 2008/2010 ... | reverse complement strand
ATCACACTATATTACAGGAAAAGAATCCGTGTAATCCGCGTAATCCGCGCCTAAAATTATATTCATAACCCGAAAGATATGAATCAATTCAACTCCTGATTCGCATTAATTATCAATTTGAAAATAGACAAGAAATAAAACAAGCAATGTTCCGGCGATAAAGAAGCAATCTTATGATAGACAGCATTGCTTCTTATCCTCCGGAACATTGCTTCTGATCAGGGCGCTTCGAGAAAATCTATCAATAATTGCACTTGGCGCTTGCTGAAGGTCTGGTCATTTTTTCCTTCACGGCCGCCGTAGAGCTGGCGGTGCAGTTCGGGATTGACGGCGATCCACTTCCGCAGTTTTTTCAGTGCGGCTTCGGCCGAGAGGCAGGGGAAATAGAGCTGTGCGAACTCAGTCTTCAGGTATGCCTTGATTTCAAATTTATCTTCGGGAGTCTCTTTTTTATCTTCGGGAATCCTTTTCGTTTTTTCTGTTGTTTCCATGTTCTATGAATTTTAAGAATTTGTTGTTTTGAAGTTTTTAGTCTGAATTATTCGTGGAGGCTTATCGGAAAGTCCGGAACAATTGCAGACTAAGGTAGAATATTTACATAATGCAGCCATTTCCGGCCGCTTTTTTTGCCCGTGTCAGTGACAAAATGGTGACAGTGACACCTATACACCTATTTTGTGCTCTTTGTGTTGCACTTCTTATAGTTATCTCCTTCTTTTATAATAAGTTGGGCTTTGACGGCTTTTTGTATCCAGCGTTTTCCGGTTCGTGCGCAGGCTCCATTTTCCTGTACGGCCCGAACGAAATCCATGTAGGTAAAAACTCTTGGCATGGATGCAAGGGTGTCCTCAAGCTGGTGGAACTTGTGCATGCTCACGGGCGGCAGACTGGTGTCGGGCAGCGAGGTGCTGAGCAGAAGACTGTGTTCGAGCAGCGTGTGGGCGATGTCCATGGCTGTCCGGAAATCATCGTCCGTGCAGCAGTATTCCTTCGCGTAAGCGTAGTCGGTGTATTTCCGGAAAATGGTGAGAATGGCTGCCAGGCGCATGGCAAGTAGTCCGTTGCGGTAAACGATGCCGCTTGAAGATTCGCGTCCTTCTAGCAGGGTGCGTTTCAGCAGGAGGCTGAAGTGGGCGGTATGTTGTTGCCACTGTTGGGGACTGAAGGTGACGAGGGTGGGCGACTGGAGCAGCAGCTTGTGCATTTCAAACAGTTCGCTTCCCAACCCGTAGAAGTAGCTGTGCAGGTCCACTTCCCCTTCCTGGGGTGCGCACGATTCCCACAACTGGCTTTGCTGGCGGGTGTAGATGCCGAAGCGGCTGTAGAGTCCCACTTCGAGCGAACGGAAGAAGTTGCGGAACTGTTCCTGCGTACCGGCGATGCTCAGTGCCAGGTGGGGGTGGTGAACAACGATGGGGTCGCCGTCTATCTTGTAAGAAGAGGAGACTTCTTCGTGATGGGCCGCCTTACAGAGGATGTCTTCGTATTTGCCGCAATCTTGTCCCAGCGAGGAGACCAGGGTGTTGATTTCGGTAGTAGTCATGCAGCAACCTATTTCGCCGGCAGCGGCAAGGCTCTGTATGAGCCGGCTCTTACTGGTGGTGGCTGAGATTTTGAGGTATTGCGCCTGGGGCTCTTCCGGTTTCAGGTCGAGGTTGGGCAGGCGTTTGGCGTGCCGGGCCTGCTGCTGTTCCTGCTCCCAGGCCAGTAGTTTCTGATCGTATTCCTTTTTCTGTTCGCGGCGCAGCCGGTCGTAGAACTCCTGCGTGGCGTCCAGCAGTATGGATGTGAACCCCAGCGCACCTTTTCCGGCTCCTGCGGGTGCTACGACGGCAAGATAGAAATGGGGCGAAAGCAGTGACTTCTTATAGAAGAAACTGACGTGGGGAAAGAGGGCGCTACAACTGTTCATGCTGCCCAGCAGCATGAGGTCGCGTTCGCGCTTGTCGGTGGCATGTGTGCAGCAACGTTTCAGAAATTCGGGCAGGCGGGTATAAACTTCCTCGGGGATGTATGGGGAAGCGGCCCGTAATTCGTTGTTTTTTTCTAACACTTCTTCGGGTGATTCCTCCTCGTTTGCAACCGAAAAAGGTGCATAGGTGTCACTGTCACCGAAATGGCACCGATTCGTCTCTTTTTCTTCCTTTTTCTTCTGAATAATGAACTGATAACCAGATACTACACGTTTTTGTATATCTTGCATCGTAAAATCGGTAGCGGCGTAATGCTGCGCGAAAAGTTCGGTGAGCTTTTTTGTTTCCTCCTGCGAAAATCCCTTACTTGCTGCCGCACGTCCCAACTTCAGGGCAAGGTCGTTCCGACTACCGCGGATGAAGGGGTTGCGGTGTTCGAATTCATCGAGGAAGTTGGCTATGAAGCCATTTTCCGATGGGGCGTTACCCGGGGCGATTGTTTCTTTCGTTTCTGCCTCTGTTACTTTCGTTACGCTTTCCGCAGGCATTTCGAAGGCGATTGCACCGGGATTGTAGTAGGCTTCGGGATGCCAGGAGTAGAAACAGGGCTGCGTCAGTATCTTGCATTTATCATCGTACGGGTGACCTACGTGTGCGCTGACCGCTCTGCCTACGGTTGCATAAAGCTGTTCGTAATTTTTCTGCACGTCTTCGGGACGGACGTGTATCAGCATTTTGTTTCCTTCTTCGGAGATGCTGATAAAGGAGGCGGCAACAAAGGGGAGCGATTGGGAGAGGAGGAAGATTTCCCGGGTGCGTCCGTTGCTGTGGTCGAGGTCGATGCAGAGCAGTTCGCTGTGTTGTTGCAGGTCTTTTACGGCGTGTCCGTTGCTGCATACGCCTGCGGGGATGATGCACGGCATACCGTCTTTCAGTTTCTGTGCTTCGGCTTCGTGTCCGGGCAGGGCTTTCAGGCGACGGTAGTCCTGCACTACTTGCCTGAAGCGGTCGCTGCGTACCGTGTCAATAAAATCGTGGATACTGATGGTGTGTGGTGCTTTGCTCCGCACGCTTGGGAATTCGGAAACCAGGGGTTCCCGATTTACTGTATTTTCCATATCTGTTTATGTTTTACAGTCGTGCATTGGCACTATTGCCTTTACACGCCTCGAAGGTATGGAAAACATTTTTTTAGATACTTTGCGCTTTTGTACACTTGCCTTTTTTAATGTTTTGATTATCAGTACGGAGGAACGGTTGAAGTGTACAAAATGCTTTTTTGGATAAATTTAACAGCTACAAGATACAACAGCTTTTAAGTAACGCTTAAAAAATAGGTTGGTACATAAGAAAGTGAGGCGAGTAAGTTTATAAATGATAATTTAGCGAAGCGAAGCTTCGCAGTTGACAAGGTAATCAGTTGACAAGGGGACAAGGGGCTGCGCAGTGTTAGGCTGCGCTGTAAAATGATAATTTAGGAGTGTAGTTATTGATATTCTGACTATCTCAATTCCCCTTCTCCAGTTGGAGGAGGGGTACCCAACGGGCGGGGTGGTAGGTGAGAGAAAAATTCCTTTATCTTATTATGAATAGGTATTTTATTGTTTTACCTACCACCTCCCCCTACGGGTACTCCACCCCCTCTGACTCCCCCGTTATCGGGGGAGAGCAATTCCCGAGAGGAGGAGAATTTAAGATACTTCGCGTAACAATAATTATCATTTCACCGCGCAGCCTAACACTGCGCAGCCCCTTGTCCCCTTGTCAACTTGTTCCCTTGTCCCCTAAATTATCATTTATGTACCAACTTGTTTTTAAGCGTTACCAAATTCTTTTCCTGCTTTTTTCTTTTTTGCAATCAGCGACGAACTTGTCTATTTCTTTGCTGAGTTGCTTCAGTTCCCTGCATGCCTGGTCGCTTAGTTCGTGTTCCCTGTTCAATTTTTCCAGGTATTCTTTTATTTGTCTGATGGCTTGCAGTTCGGCTTTACCGGTTGTCTCGCAGTGTTTGTAAAGGATGTCTTCCTGTGTGTCAGTAGTTAGCTGGCTGTTCTTTTTAAACTCATGGTTATGTGTATTTAAAATATTTGATTCTGCAAAGGTAAATAGATTTATGCAGGTTGGGGAATAATCCGGGGTAAAAGTAAAAATAAGTAAGGTAAAGTACGGATAAGTTCGCCCCGGTACGTCCCGGTACATCCCGTTTCGTCCTTTCGTTTTTGGTCTCTGAAGTACCTTTGTTGTGTCCTCAAAGTGGGGATCCTACGGAAGGTTTCGGGTAAGACGTCGCCTTGTATCAGTTTCCGTTCGAAACTATTTTCTTCTTTTTTAAACTCAAAAAAATTATGTCAGTAACATTTAAGAAAGTATTACGTAAAGACCCTTTCCATAAAGATGGTACGGGTAAATACTACCCTCAATTAATCGTTTGGGGAAAATCGGCGACACTGGAAAGTATTGCTGTTCAGATGAAAGAATCCAGTTCGCTCACTCTGGGTGATATACAGAGTGTGATAACCAACTTCGTTGGTGCTATGCGTCGTGAGCTTTTCAATGGCCGTTCGGTAAACATCGACAACTTCGGTGTATTCAGCCTTTCGGCTACTACCGAAGGTTCGGAGAAGAAGGACGACTGTCAATCTACCAAGATCAGATCCGTCCGTATCAACTTCCGTGCTTCCAGCAGTATTCGTCCGCAGGTGGCTGCCACGCGTGCCGAAGACCGTATGGACTTCGTGGATCTGGAGTCGCAGTTGAAGGCTGCCGGCAGTGGTTCGGGCAGTGGCGAAGGTGGCGGCAACGAAGGCGGTGACGGAGGATTGGACGAGAATCCGCTGGGATAGGCTCTGAAACCGTAGTCTTCGGAAATTAAAAATTAAACACTTATCATTAAGTTACATGAGAACAATCGATCACATCGTTATTCACTGTTCCGCCACACGCGAAGACCGTTCGCTGACTGTGGCCGAACTGGAGGAAAATCACCGTTGCCGTGGCTTCCGCGGTATCGGCTATCACTACTACATCCGTAAGGATGGCACGGTAATCAATACCCGTGCTTTGGAACTTGTCGGGGCGCATGCCAAGGGCCATAATTCTCACTCGATAGGCATCTGCTATGAGGGCGGTCTTGATGTCCGGGGGCGTGCCAAAGATACCCGTACGCCTGAACAACGCTCTGCGCTCCGGCTGCTTGTGCATCAACTCCTGAAACGCTTTCGGAACAATGTCCGTATCTGCGGGCATCGTGACCTCAGTCCGGACCTGAACGGTGACGGAGTGATAGAGCCGGAAGAATGGATTAAGGAGTGTCCGTGCTTCGAAGTGAGCAGGGAACTGTGATTTCCACTCTGTGACAATCATTTTTTTAATTGCGTGGAAAGGAGGTGTGGAATTATGGCAATCAAGAAATCCGTATGGAGTATGATCTTGAAAGTAGCTGTCGCGGTGGTAACGGCGATAGCGGGTGTGCTGGGCGTTGATGCAATGACCCCTTAAAAATGCGCTGCTATCTATCTGTCGGTAGTTCAGCTTGAAGGCTGAACTACCATTTTTTTTATCTGATTTTAGAAAAATAAAAAACTGTCACGACATGAATAAGAAAATTATAACTATGCTGACTCTGTTGCTTATCCAGAGTCTTGGGGCTTTCAGCCAACACATGCCTTTGCTCAATGTCCCCAGTCCTGAAGTTGCCGGACTGGGAGAATATGGTACGGTTCCCATAGGACTGTACACCGGTGTTCCCGGTATATCTGTTCCGCTACATGAAATGCAGGTGGGTGGACAGTCGTTTCCCATTACTGCCGCTTACCATCTGTCATCGGTGAAACCTCAGATGCAGGAAGGATGTTTGGGATTGGGCTGGAGTTTGCAGGTGGGTGGCTATATCAACCGCTCGGTCAACGGGCTGTATGACGAGAAGATGCATGCTGACGGGTATGCTCCCGGATATTATGCTCATGCTCATCAGTTGAAAGGGATGACTAATGAGCAGTTTGCTGCCGCCACCAGGAATATCCGCTCCAATGCCAGTACCCCATCTTATTATGAATTGTCCGCCGATGAATTCTCTTTCAACTTTTTCGGTTACTCGGGTACTTTTTACTATAACGGAGATGATGACTGGACGGTGATTTCCGATCAGGATATCCGGGTAGAATTCAATCCGGCTGACGGAGAAGGATTTGTAAAGTTGAAAAATTTACGTCACGAGGTTGAACCGGGGTCTTGGGGAGCACAAGGCTATAATAACCGTTTTTTTAATAAATTCAGCCTGATTACTCCTGACGGATGCCGTTACGAGTTTGGCGGAATCAACGCTACTGAATACAGCATATCGTACTATAACCGCAATAACAGCGACCTGATAGCCACTACCTGGCAATTGTCGAAGATTATAACCCCTGACAACCGTACCATTACCTATCGGTATGAGGCGGCTGATCTGCTGTGCGATTTGAAGTACATGCCTCAATCCCAAACTCTTTATGAAGCACCGTGTATTCCGCATAATCCGAGTAGGGGCAGGGACGCCATGACGGGCTTTCTCATTATGCCTGTCCGCTTGGCAGGTATCGAGACGCCTGACGAAGACATTTCATTGAATTACTTTGAAGATTTGGCTTATGGCAGCCACTTCTGGTCCGGGGCTCTTGGCTGGAATGTGGATGAGTATTATCCCGAAGACATTTACCACCCTGCCCAGGAGTTTGACAGGAAACAGTTTTCTTTGTTCATGCACACTACTTTAGATTACACTACTTCTCCATTGTTGCAGGAAAGTATTCGGAAAAATCTGAAACACAGCGTGCTGCATCGTATTGGGATTCGAAGCCGAAACGACGCCAGCCGTGCCAGGAGCGTTTACTTCGATTACACCTTTAATAATCGCAGGAAACTTTCGTTAATCGCTTCGCGCGAGGGTATTCCGGTACTTATCCCCGATTATGCGTCGGCACCTGGCATATTTCTTTTGCGTGGTTACAAAGTTCCGGTTTCGCTTACTCCTGACAAAGACCCCGAGTATAAGTTTGCCTATAACACGGAAAGGCCAATGCCGACCAGTTATACCGATCCCGAAACCGATTACTGGGGTTACTATGTGGGCAGCAACGTTTCTTTCTCGGCGATCCCTCAATTTAGGAAATCGGTTCCGAGCCTGATATTCGGGCAGTCGGATGTGTTGACCGAAATAGTTTATCCGACGGGTGCGAAAAATCGTTTTGTGTATGAGCTGAACAGTTATTCCCGGATAGTGGATGTTACGCATATACAGTTGAAAAAACAGTCGGGCAGTGCGGGCGGACTTAGAGTGGCTGCCGTGAGTCGGCACGACCGTAACGGCGTTTTACTGGACACCAGGAAATATTACTATGCGGAAGATAAAAAAGCCGGAAGTGCAAGCAGCGGCATATTGAGGGAGGCTCCTGTTTATGGAATAACTTATACCGCTTCCGGGGGTGTCGTTCTGGAACAGATGTCGGAGGGAGGTTATTTCGCTTCGGTCACTAACCTGATTTCTCCGGTGGTGGGCTATTCGTGCGTCATAGAAGAAACGCTGGATGCTGACGGACATTCACAAGGGTACATCAAACGAAGTTATAGTAACTACGATGCCGATCTTTATGGAGATACTCATTTTGATGAACCGGCTCTTTATTCCAATGCGGGAGGCGAATCGGCAGTGAAACCATTCACCAGCCGTTCTGTGGAACGGGGTAAATTACTTTCGGAAGAGACTTACAACAGTGGCGGTAAGTTGTTGAAAAAGTGCATACAGCATTATAAAGCGGTGAACCGGGATGATTTTAAGACTGCCCATCAGTTTGCCGTCTTCTTTTGTACGGATCTTGATTACGAAACTTTTTCTTATGCTTGCGTGGGTACGTTGACCCGCGTCTATACTTATAGTTATCTGCCCGATTCCATTGCCGAAACAGTATATCCTTCGGAAGGGACCATTCCGGGCTATAATACCGGACGTACCCTATCCTATGATAGCCACAAGTTGCTGAAACAAAAGAAAACTTTGACCAGCAAGGGGAGTAGTCATACGGTGAACTACACCTATCCCGCCGACCATAGCAATTGTCAGTGGATGGTGGACGCCCATCTTTTATCGCCGGTAGTTGAAAAAATTACAGTAGAAGGCGAAAAGTCACTGAAAGAAACCTATGCCTACGGTTACCACCCCCAAGGCTCCAAGTATATGCCTTATCTGAAAAGTGTAGGCAGCTTGTTCGACGGCCTGGATAGCCGCACTGACTATCAGGTGGAGAAAACGGATGTGTATGCCAATCCGGTGGTTACCGTAAGTCGGGGAGTGACCAGCATCTGCCTTTGGAGTTATGAAGGACGGCAGCTCATTGCCCGGATAGAGAATGCCGCTTATGACAAGGTGATGTCACTGCTCGGTAAATCTCCCGAAAGTTTTTCTGCCGCAGACAAACCGGATCACACTACTTACAAGCTGATAGAGGGTGTTCGCCATAAGCTGCCTAAAGCCCGGGTGACGATTTATAAATATACTTCCGGAATGCAGATCGACTCGGTCACTTCTCCTGACGGGCAGAGTGTATTCTATAAGTATGATTATCTGGGCAGGCTGCGCGAAGAGTATTTCTATGAGAAATCCGCCGGTTTGCTTCAGCGGAAGCTCCTGAATACGTATGACTATCATTATCAACACTAATCTGCTAAAACATAAAATGAGAATTATGAAAACGAGATATTATTATTTGATTTTCCCGTTACTGTTGTGTTTGTCGCAGATGCTGCATGCGCAAGACAAGCCTGTCAAACCGATAGAGCCCAATGAAAAGTTGAATGCGGGCGCTTCTGTGACCAAACAGTTGGTTTATCATGATGCGGGGGAGAATACGGCGAATTATTACCGTTTCTCAACCATGGAACCTCTGTTGTTCAGTTTCAGCTTTTCCGACTTTTCTTACAGCCGGGGATGGGGTGATCCTTTGCCGCAGACTGTGATAGTGCTTAACTGCAATCTGACGGGGAATGAGTCTGGAACTCTTTCATATCTTTTCAGGCTCGCTGTAGAAGGGAAGACGGGAGAGTTTCTGATATCTTCCGGAGGCGAGCCGATGGAACTCCCGGCAGGTGACTATCAGTTTACGTTTGCCGGACATTCTACGGGAGGTGGACTCCATTCTTTGCAATCTAAGGCTGCCACATCTTTTTCAAGTGTGATTTCCCCGCCGACTTATTTTTTTGATTTACACATCACGACCGAAGTACCGCCCGCTCCCGTAGTGCCTGACCCTGAACCTGATGATGAAGTGCTACCGGATATTCCTTCCCCCAATCGAAGCCCTCTTGTCGACTTGCCCGCCACTTCGGGGATGAACAGTGTTTGCTCTTTCGTCAGTAGAGACGGGGGGTGGACGAATGGTTACCTCACCGTAAATTATGCTGACGATCTGGGACGCAGCATCGAAACTGCCCGGAATGGGTATACTGCACAAGGAAGCAACCTGGTAAGCCTGCAAGAATATGATTCTTGGGGAAGAAAAGGGAATATTTGGCTTGAAGCTGCAAAAGACACCCTGGCGGGGGCATACCTCTCGCCTGCACAATGCAAGACACTGGCTGCACGCACCAACGGCAGTGATTCCCGTCCCTATACGGAAACCGTCTACGAGGAATCTCCTCTGAACCGTCCCATTCGCCAATACGGTCCCGGGCAGGACTGGAAATCCAAAGGGAAAGCGCTGAATAGCGTATATACCTCGAACAGTAACTTTGCCGGTGAATTGCATTGCATGAAGTTCGCTGCTGGTGAGAAAACAACTGTGGGAATGACGGTAACTGCGACCGGATATTATGATGGGGGTAGTCTGCAAGTGGTGAAAACCACTGATGAAGATGGGAAAATTCAGCTGGAATTTACAGCTCGGAACGGGAGCAAGGTCCTGTCGAGGCAAATAGAACTTAAAGGAAGTGTGCAGGTGTATTATGATACCTATTATCTCTATGATGGTGCCGGAAACCTTCGGGCGGTACTGCCTCCCGAACTTTCGGCGAAGACTTCGGCAACGGGGAGTTTGACGAAGGCGGAGCTTGACAAGTATGCTTACCTTTATGCTTATGATAGTTTCCGCCGCCTCTCGGACCGGAAACTGCCGGGGGCGGATTGGGAATGTTTCATATATGATGATAACGACCGCTTGGTTGCTTCGCAGGATGGTAATCTTCGTAAGGCGGGAAAGTGGAAGTTTATGATTTCCGATAAGTTCAACAGGGTGTGTTTGGAAGGAGTGTGTACGAGTTACTTTTTTCTGATAAATCTACAGTTGCCTGGTAGAAATGCCCTCTGTGAATATGTGGGAAAGAAGGGAGAACATTACGGTTATGCAGTCAATGGTATTTCTTTAGATTCTCCAGTCTTCTGTAAGATAGGTTATTATGATAATTACCGTTTCCTTGATGACGGTCTGTTGCCTTTGGATGTGGCGAAAGATTCTTTAGTTTATGCACTGAGAGCAGGATATGGTGAGAAGTATGTCAGTGCCAAGGGAAGCCTGACGGGTGTACTCGTGGCACAAATGGGGGCTTCGGGTGTGATTTCAGGTGAGCTCATGGGCGGTACTTTTTACTATGATGCCCGTGGGCGCTTGATTCAGTCTCATTCCGGCAATCATCTCGATGGTTTTGAATCGGAATACACTGCTTATAACTTCTGTGGACAACCTGTAAAGCTGCTGCATGTACATTCTGTACCGGGTAAGGCTTCTTTGAGTGAACAGTATACTTATACTTACAATGAAGCGGGATTACCGCTGACTGCACGACACCGGTTGGGGAATGGTGTGGAAATAACGTTGTCTGATAAGGAATATGACGCATTCGGTCGTTTACATCAGGAGAAGCGCAATGGCAATTCTTTTTTGAAGTCTGCATATATTTATAATGTTCGTTCGTGGCTGACTGGCATCGTGGGTCAGGGCTTTTCTCAGAATATGTATTATAATGTGGATGGGTTGAACGGTACGAAATTTTATAACGGCAACATCAGCAGTATGACGTGGAAGTTGGGCAATGAAGGTACGCTTCGCCACTATATTTTTCTTTACGATCCTCTGAACCGTCTTCAGGACGCCGTCTACAGTGAAGGCAGTTCCGGCTTCGGCAATCTGAATGGTTTCACTGAACAGGTGACCGGGTATGACAAGAATGGTAATATCCTTGGACTGAAACGTTACGGTCAGACGGGCGCTTCGGCTTATGGCCTGATTGACAACCTGACAGTGACGCTGAATGGTAATCAACTGGCGTCTGTCAATGACGCTGTTATGGCTTCGGCCTACAATAATGGCTTTGAGTTCAAAGACGGTGCGAAGTCAACAATGGAATATGCTTATGACCTCAATGGAAATTTAACAAAAGATTTGAATAAAAATATTATTTCTATTCAATATAATATGCTAAATTTGCCAAGTATAGTAAGTTTTTCCGATGGTAGTACTATTACCTATACTTATAGTGTTGACGGTACTAAACTTAGGATTGTACATAAGATAGATAGCGCAATCACGACTACTGATTATTTAGGCAATGTGGTCTATGAAAATGGTGTTGCCAAGTTGCTTCTGACCGGTTACGGTTATGTTTCTTTGAATGACAAAAAGTATCATTATTATTTGCAGGATCATCAGGGAAACAATCGTGTGGTAGTAGATTCATCCGGGAAGGTAGAAGAAACGAACCATTATTATCCTTTCGGAGGTACATTTGCAAGTACCGGTAATGTACAACCTTATAAGTATAACGGTAAGGAACTGGATGCGAAGAAAGGATTGAATTGGTATGATTATGGGGCGAGAATGTATGATGCGGCATTGGGGAGATGGCATGTGGTTGATCCGATGGCTGAGAAGTATTGCGGCATGAGTCCTTATGCATATTGCAATAACAGCCCGACGATAAATGTGGACTTGGACGGTAAGGACTGGTACATGCATAGTGAAACGGGTGAGTTGTATTTCAGTAAAAATAGGGACCAATGGCAGTTTAAATTGAATGATAGGATTTATTACCGAATCGGCGATAATGACATGCTGGGAGATATGAAAGATGTAACGGAACGTGCGTATAATTATGATGAATCTTTATCTTTAGCTCAGGATAATGGTTACTCGATTAATCCGATTCAAGAGATTTTGTCTGAGGTTTCCAGAGAACAGCCTTATTCTACGGGAAAGAAATCTATTACTGTTACTACTGGTGAAATAGAAATCATAAATGAAAAGTATGGAATATTTCCTGTAGAGAAAAGTGAGAAGAAGAATTTTAAAACGGACCCTCTGTATAAACCCAAATATGATGTAGTTGATTATTTAGATGCCATTGCTACAGGGGCTAAAAAAGTAAATTTGATTGAGCGTAATTATTTTACATACAATAAGCCCACTTTGGGAGATAAGACAGGAAGTGTTCTTGGAACTGTTTATGGTGTAATGGAAACTATGACAGGTAAACACGATTATCGTAATGTGAGAGTCTATAAGAATTGGAATAGTTATTTGAAAACCACAGGCGGAAAAGGCCGAATGTTGCTATATAGAAAATAGATTATTAAATAATGTACAATGAAAATAATATTTTTATTATTAAGTGGTCTGTTCTTTTTTCAGATTAATGTTTTGTCTCAGAATGGACTTTTTGATGAGCGCGATAAACTATATTACCGGGAAATAATAAGTCTATATCCTAAATTTTTAGTTTCTCATTTACCGGAAAATATAGATAATAAGGTTAGTGGAGCTCAAAGTTTACTATTTCCACGCGGAAAATATTTGAATTATATTCATCTAACATTACCTTGTGGAAATAGCAAACGTGAAATACTAAAGAAAGAAATGGCTTCTCAGGCGAAAAGAATTTATTATTTAGGAGATTCCTGTTTAACACTTCCTTATGATTATGAAAACTTTGAAATAATAAAATCAGATTCAATTCGTAACTTGCCCTTTGTGGATACGTTACCAATACCTAATTTCTCCTCTTGGGAAGGCGGTGTTCCTCCTGATTTTTATAAAAAAGCTGTCATTTATCTTCTTGCTGCGGAGAAAGGTCGTTTCTTGCCGGATGATTGCCTTTCGAGGAATGGTGTTGGTTTGCCTAACGAATGGGTACATGGCTATACAAAGGGACTTGTCCTTTATAAGTACTATGTAATCTATTGGCTTGAAGTGTGGTAGGAGAATGAGACTGTGAAAGTTCATTTATCCGCCCAGTCGGATATTTTACCTTACTGCATTAGATCTTAGAAAATTCAATCCTCTCATTTGAAGTATCCCTGTCTCTTACTCTGAAATATGGGTAGAGGCAGGGATTATTTATTATCTTTTGTTGGAAAATCTCAACCAAATAGTTTATTTGTCCTTACTCGTTTATATGTTTACATTTGTATTTGTCATCCAATAATTTACATAAAAAGACTCCAACAGAGTGCTATTCTCAAGAAAAATAGTATTTTTGGAAGAATTATTGAAAAGGTTACCTTTATATATAACTTTAAAAAGACCCGACTATTATGATGGAAAAAACACTGGTTATTTTGAAACCATGTACCCTCCAAAGAGGCTTGGTAGGTGAGATTACGAACAGATTCGAACGTAAAGGTTTGCGTCTGGCCGGAATGAAAATGGTTCAGTTGACGGATGAAGTGCTCAGTGAGCATTACGCCCATTTAAGTGCGAAACCCTTCTTTCAGCGCGTGAAGGATTCGATGATGGCCTGTCCGGTTATCGTGTGTTGCTTTGAGGGGGTAGATGCCATTGAAGCGGTGAGGGTTTTGACCGGCCCTACCAATGGCAGGAAGGCAGCTCCCGGAACCATCCGCGGAGATTACAGTATGAGCTTTCAGGAAAATATCGTTCATGCATCCGACTCACCCGAAGCGGCTGAAGCGGAATTGAAAAGATTTTTTAAACCAGAAGAAATATTTGACTATAAACAGGCTACATTCGACTTCCTGTATGCTAATGACGAGTATTAGCGAGGAAAAAGAAAAATAAGTTTGCGATAAACTACGCTGATGTAGTAAGGAAAATGTCGACTACAGCTTTCAAATTCAATTAAAGTCGTATCTTTGTGCCCGGAAAATTAATCTTCATTCAGTGAACCTGGTTATTGATATAGGAAATACGGTGGCAAAAGTAGCTGTCTTTGATGGTGTTTCACTATTGGAAGTGGCGTATGACTCTAATCGGAATTTGGAGCATTTGTCGGACATCTATAGTAAATATCACTTTGAAAAAGCAATTGTTGCCACGGTCATCGACTTGAGCGAGCAAGTGCTGGCACAATTGGCATTACTTCCCATACCTGTGCTTTGGCTGAATGAAACGACTCCACTCCCGGTAGTGAATCTATATGAAACACCCCGGACACTGGGGTATGATCGTATGGCTGCCGTAGTGGCTGCCAATGAACAATTTCCCGGAAAAGACATACTGGTGATAGATGCCGGCACGTGCATTACGTACGAATTTGTGGATGCCGAAGGACGCTATCATGGTGGAAATATTTCCCCGGGTATGCAGATGCGTTTTCGGGCGCTTCACCAGTTTACCGGACGCTTGCCGCTGGTGCAACGCGAAGGGCGTGAACTCCCGATGGGAAAAGATACTGAAACTGCCATCCGTGCGGGAGTTTTGAAAGGTATGGAATATGAGATTTCTGGTTACATAGTGGCTATGAAACATAAATATCCTGAACTTTTGGTTTTTTTAACGGGCGGGGATGATTTTTCTTTTGATACAAACTTAAAAAGTATCATCTTTGCAGACAGATTTTTAGTGTTGAAAGGATTAAATCGAATTTTAAACTATAATAATGACAAGATTTAGACAAACACTTTTGGTGCTTTTGCTCACGATATTATCTGGAGCGACGGTCGCTCAAAATAATACAAATTCTCCCTATACACGATACGGATACGGACAACTGGCAGACCATGGGTCAGGTAACAGTAAGGCAATGGGTGGCATTGCTTATGGTTTACGTGACAAATATCAGACCAATTTCGCGAATCCGGCATCTTATACGGCAGTTGACTCGTTAACTTTCATGTTCGACGGAGGTATTTCTATGCAAAACACCAACTTCAGCGATGGAGTAGTGAAGATGAATGCCAAGAACTCAAGTTTTGACTACATTACGATGCAGTTCCGTCTGTCAAAAAAGGGCGCCATGAGTATAGGATTGTTACCTTATTCCAATGTGGGATATAAAATGGGTAACTATCAGGAAAACACTGAAACTCCGACTTCCTCAGCCAGTACAACTTATTCCGGTGAAGGAGGCTTACATCAACTTTATATAGGCGCAGGTTTTAAAATTATTAAAAATCTTTCCGTTGGTGCGAATATTTCGTATCTTTGGGGAGACATAACACATACGCGGCAACAGTCATTTACATCTAACTCAAATATCATGCCGTTGACAACGCTTACCGGGATGGAAATTACGAGTTATAAACTTGACTTTGGAGCGCAGTACACACAGCAATTCGGTAAGAAACATGCGGCTACTTTGGGAGTCGTTTTCTCACCGGGACATAATTTGGGAAATGATGCGTATGTACAAACCCAGCTGGGCAATCAGAACACTGGATATACTACAACGCAGAAGGACACTATACTGACAATGGGTATTCCTATGACGCTGGGCGCAGGTGTGACGTATGTGTACGATGATCGTCTGACAGTGGGTGCGGATGTGATGTTCCAGAAATGGAACAGTGTGACATTCATGAATGACCCGGATGCGTTCTGTAATAAAGTGAAAGTTGCTTTAGGTGCGGAATATATTCCTAACATGATGGGTAGAAGTTATCTTTCACACATCAAATATCGTTTGGGAGCTTATTATTCTAAACCTTATTATAAGATAGATGGCGTACGTGCCGCAAATGAATACGGAGTAACTGCCGGTTTCGGTTTGCCTCTTCCACGTAGCCGTTCCGTATTGAGTGTCTCAGCACAGTATGTGAGAACGCAAGGCACGGAAAGCAAATTCTTGAACGAGAATACATTGCGTCTTTGCATTGGCGTGACATTCAATGAACGTTGGTTCTGGAAGCGTAAAGTTGAATAGTGAAGAATAGACAATATAACAACTAAAATTTAAATACAATGAAGATTAAAACGCTTGTAGCTGTCTTGCTCCTTTCGGGTGGAGTAACCAGTGTCCTGGCACAGGAAGATTGTAACAAGAACAGTAGTATTTCTCATGAAGCGGTAAGAGCTAGTAACTTTAAAGATGCTTACTTGCCGTGGAAAGAAGTTCTGAAGGATTGCCCTACGTTGCGGTATTATACATACACGGATGGTATTAAAATATTAACATCTTTCTTGAATGATATAAAGGACCGTAATTCCGCTGATTACAAGAAGTATTTTGATGAACTGATGGAGGTTTTTGATTTGAGAATTAAATATACTCCGGATTTTATGCATCTGAAAGGTACTCCTTCTGTAGGCGACGTTTTGGGTAATAAAGCTATTAACTACATTGCTTATGCTCCTAATATAGATGTAAATCAAGCTTATGCTTGGTTGAAAGAATCTCTGGAAACTGAAAAGGGTGGCTCTAAAGGTCCTATCCTCCACTATTTTCTGGATATGTCTTTGAATAAATTGAAAGCTGATCCTAATCATAAGGAACAATTTATTCAGGATTATCTGACTGATTCCGAATACGCCGATGCTGCTATCGCCGCAGAAGATGACGCGAAAAAGAAAGCTGCTTTGCAACAAGTGAAAGATAACCTCGTAGCAATGTTCATCAATAGTGGTACCGCTGATTGTGAATCTTTGCAGGGTATTTATGGTCCTAAAATTGAAGCGAACCAATCAGACTCTACTTACCTGAAGAAAGCTATCTCTATCTTGAAGATGATGAAGTGTACGGAAAGCGAAGCATACTTCCAGGCTTCTTATTATATGTATAAGATTGACCCGACTGCTGATGCAGCTACCGGATGTGGATATATGGCATATAAGAAGGGTGATTATGATACAGCAATCAAATACTTTGATGAAGCTTTGTCATTGGAAGGTGATAATGAAAAGAAAGCTCAGATTGCTTATGCTGTTGCTGCAACTTTATTTAATGTGAAGAAGCTTTCACAAGCCAGAGGCTATTTGCAGAAAGCTATCAGTTTCAAGGAGAATTATGGTGATGCTTATATCTTGCTTGCACAGCTTTATGCTTCCAGCCCGAATTGGAATGATGAGGCGGCTTTGAATAAGTGTACATATTTTGTTGTTATTGATAAACTGCAACGCGCTAAAGCTGTGGATCCCACTGTAGCGGATAAAGCAAACGAATTGATTTCAACGTATGCACGTTATACACCGAAGGCTGAAGACCTCTTTATGTTGGGTATCAAAGCCGGTGACCGCGTTACGGTAGGCGGTTGGATCGGTGAAAGCACAACGGTTCGATAAGAAATATAAATATGTTACCACAACGAAGTAACGTTCTATTTTGTAGAAGTTTGAGCATAACCATTGCCTTTGGGGCAGTGGTTATGCTTCTTTTATTTTCCGCCTGTTCCGGACGGCATAAGGATATGGGAGCTGCCATAACCGAGCGTGATTCATTGCCTGTGATGGATACGAAAGGAGTGATGACTTTAATCTCTGATTCCGGCGTCACCCGCTATCGAATCAATACGGAGGAGTGGCTGGTCTTTGACCGGAAGAATCCGCCTTATTGGGCTTTTGAAAAAGGGGTCTATCTGGAAAAGTTTGATTCTGTATTCAATGTAGATGCAAGTATAAAGTCGGATACGGCATATTATTATGAAAAGCAAAAGTTGTGGAAACTGATGAGTAATGTGCATATTCAAAATCTTAAAGGTGAGAAGTTTGATACAGACCTGTTGTATTGGGATCAGAATAAACATACGATCTATTCTGACCGGTTTATCCGTATTGAACAACCGGACAGGATCATTACTGGTCGTGGTTTCGACTCTAACGAACAAATGACCGTTTATACAATAAGAAAACCGGAGGGCATCTTTTATGTAGATGATGATGCCACAACTCCTGCAGACAGCGTGCAAACAGACAGTATGCCGAAAGATAGTATCAAACCGTAAATTATGGATACCTATATTTATTTATTGATAACTATGGCTTTCTCCGCTTTCTTTTCGGGTATGGAGATTGCTTTTGTTTCCGTAGACAAACTACGTTTTGAAATGGAACGTAAGGAGGGATTGACGTCTCGCATTCTTTCTTATTTCTTCCGTAATTCCAATAACTTCATATCTACCATGCTGGTAGGTAATAATATTGCGCTGGTTATTTATGGTATCCTTATGGCGCAAGTTATCAAAGTCCATCTCCTGGGCGATTTGATCTCCAATGATTTTGTGGAAGTGTTGTTGCAGACAGTCATTTCTACGCTTATTATCCTGGTAACAGGTGAATTCCTTCCTAAAACCTTATTCAAGATTAACCCCAATCTTGTATTAAAAGTATGCGCTTTTCCGCTACTGATTTGTTATATCGTTTTGTACCCGGTGTCTCAGCTGGCTTCCGGATTATCTTACCTTTTCTTGCGTCTGTTCGGGATGAAGATCAATAAAGAAGCTTCGGACAAGGCTTTTGGAAAAGTAGATCTGGATTATTTTGTCCAGTCCAGTATCGATAATGCCGAAGATGAAGAAGAACTGGATGCCGAGGTGAAGATATTTCAGAATGCGCTCGACTTCTCCAGTATTAAAATACGCGATTGCATCGTACCCCGCACGGAAATTGTAGCCGTTGACCTGACTGCCACTCTGGAAGATTTGAAAAGTCTTTTTGTTGAGTCCGGTATCTCCAAGATTATAGTGTATGACGGCAATATAGATAATGTGGTAGGGTATATCCATTCGTCCGAAATGTTCCGCAATCCTGCCGATTGGCGGAATAATGTAAAAGAAGTGCCCATTGTGCCCGAAACCATGGCAGCGCATAAACTGATGAAACTCTTCATGCAGCAGAAGAAAACGGTTGCCGTAGTGGTGGATGAGTTTGGCGGTACGTCCGGTATCGTATCGCTGGAGGATCTGGTAGAAGAAATATTCGGTGATATCGAGGATGAACATGATAACACTTCGTATGTGTGCAAGCAGATTGGTGAACACGAATATGTGCTTTCGGGTCGCTTGGAAATAGAAAAGGTTAATGAAACGTTTGATCTGGATCTGCCGGAAGAAGATGATTATATGACAGTGGGTGGATTGATCCTGAACCGTTATCAGAGTTTCCCGAAATTGCATGAAGTAGTGACGATTGATAAATTTCAGTTCAAAATTATTAAGGTTACAGCCACTAAAATAGAGCTGGTACGTCTTAAAGTGGTGGAATAATAGCAGAATGGCGTAATTTTTTAAAGAATAAATAGATGCGTATTAGCATTTTTTGTATCTTCGTGCGCTAAAATGAAGTTTGGAGAAAATATAATAAACAAATAAATCATATTAACTAAAATGGCAACATTACAAAACATTCGGTCTAAAGGACCCTTATTGGTGATTGTTATTGGTTTGGCGCTGTTCGCTTTCATTGCGGGAGACGCATGGAAGGTATTGCAGCCACACCAGTCACATGATGTAGGAGAGGTTAACGGAGAGTCACTTTCCGCTCAGGATTATCAGAGCTTGGTAGAAGAATATACTGAAGTTGTGAAATTTTCCAGAGGAACAAGTGCACTCACAGATGAAGAAAACAATCAGATTAAAGATGAAGTTTGGAGAAACTACGTTAACAATAAGTTGATTGAAAACGAAGCAAAAAAACTTGGTTTGTCAGTTTCTAAAGCAGAACTCCAGTCAATCATTGATGCAGGCGTACACCCGATGTTGCAGCAGACCCCGTTCCGTAATCCGCAAACTGGTGCTTTCGACAAAGATATGTTGAAGAAGTTCCTCGTAGATTACTCTAAGATGAACACAGCGCAGATGCCGGCACAGTATGCAGAATATTATCAGTCTATGTATAAGTTCTGGTCTTTCCTTGAAAAACAATTGGTTCAGACTCGTCTGGCTGAGAAATATCAGGCTCTGGTTTCAAAGTCTCTTTTCTCTAATCCGGTAGAAGCTCAGGATGCTTTCAATGCAAGAGCGGATCAGTCTGATATGTTGCTGGCTGCCATTCCTTATTCTTCAATCGTAGACTCTACAGTGACTATCACAGATGCAGATCTGAAAGCAGCTTATGACAAGAAGAAAGAGCAATTCAAACAATATGTGGAAACTCGTAACATCAAGTTTATTGATGTACAAGTAACTGCAAGCCCTGAAGACAGAGATGCTATCCAACAGGAAGTAATGGAATATACTGAACAACTTGCAGGTACTCCGGGTGATTATTCTACACTCGTTCGTGCTGCCGGTTCTGAAGTTCCTTACATTGATCTGTATTATACTTCTAAGGCATTGCCTACCGATGTAGCTGCTCGTCTGGACTCTGTTTCAGTAGGTGGTGTATATGGTCCTTACTACAATGCGACTGACAATACGATCAACTCGTTCAAGAAATTGGCTACTGCTTCAATGGCAGACTCTATTCAGTACCGTCAGATACAGGTGGTTGCTGAAGATGCTGCGAAGACAAAAACTTTGGCTGACAGTATCTATACTGCCATCAAAGGTGGTGCAGACTTTGCTGAAATCGCTAAGAAGTATGGTCAGACCGGTGAGGCTACCTGGATTTCTTCTGCTAACTACGAAGGTGCACAGCTGGATGGTGACAACCTGAAGTATGTGAATACAATCACTACTCTTGGCAAGAACGAAATGACCAACCTGAACCTGGCACAGGCAAATATCATTGTACAGGTGATGGATAAGAAGGCTGTTAAAGATAAATATAAAGTAGCCGTTATTAAACGTCCGGTAGAGTTCAGCAAAGAAACTTACAGCAAGGCATACAATGAATTCAGCCAGTTTATCGCTTCTAACCCGACACTGGAGAAGATGGTAGCTAATGCAGAAGATGCTGGTTATAAGCTTTTGGATAGAAACGATTTATATAGTTCTGAACATGGTATCGGTGGTATCAGAGGTACTAAGGAAGCTTTGAGATGGGCATTCTCTGCAAAGACTGGTGAAGTATCCGGTTTGTATGAGTGTGGCGAAAGTGACCGTATGTTGGTAGTGGGTGTTTCTGCTATTGTTCCGGCTGGTTACCGTCCGTTGGCTTTGGTGAAAGACCAACTGAGACTTGAATTGCTGCGTGACAAGAAGGCTGAGAAGATTATGGCTGACATGAAGGCTGCCGGCGCTACTTCATTCGATCAATTTAAAGCTATGCCTGAAGCAGTAAGCGATTCAGTGAAACACGTAACTTTTGCAGCTCCCGCTTATGTTCCGGTACTACGTGCCAGCGAACCGCTGGTAGGCGCTTATGCATCGATTGCCGAACTGAACCAACTGAGTGCTCCGATAAAGGGTAATGGCGGTGTATTTGTTCTTCAACCGTATGCAAAAGATAAACTGAACGAAACTTTCAATCAGGAAACAGAAGAAACTACGTTGCAGAATATGCATGCCCGTATGGCAAGCCAGTTCCTCAACGACTTGTATCTGAAAGCTGATGTGAAAGATAACCGTTATCTGTTCTTCTAAGAAATAACGATAATTGAGATATGAAAAGCCGTCTGATAGAATATCAGGCGGCTTTTTCTTTATCCCTGTGTCTCATTTTCTGCGCCTGCAATTGCCTTTGTGCAACTTTATTCCTACCTTTGCAAAGATAAACTGGAAAGATTGATAGATAATTATGCCGAAACAAACTCTTTTAGGACTGACACTCACTGAATTGCAGGAGGTGGTGAAAAGACTGGGAATGCCCGGGTTTTCCGCCAAACAGATTGCTTCATGGCTGTATGACAAGAAAGTGAACTCCATAGACGATATGACCAACTTGTCGCTGAAACATCGGGATCTCCTGAAAGATGTCTACGAAGTAGGAGCGGAGGCACCTGTGGAAGCTATGCGTTCCACAGACGGTACGGTGAAATACTTGTATCGGGCAGGTGATAAGAACTTTGTAGAGGCGGTTTATATTCCCGATGAAGATCGTGCTACACTTTGTGTATCTTCTCAGGTGGGATGTAAGATGAACTGTAAATTCTGTATGACGGGTAAGCAAGGCTTCAGTGCCAACCTGACTGCCAATCAGATAATCAATCAGATAAATTCTCTTCCCGAGCGGGATAAATTGACCAACGTGGTGATGATGGGCATGGGCGAGCCTCTGGATAATCTGGACGAGGTGCTGAAAGCTCTGGAAATCATGACTGCTTCTTATGGATATGGATGGAGTCCCAAGCGGATCACGCTCTCTACCGTTGGTTTGCGCAAAGGATTTCAGCGCTTTATAGAAGAATCGGAATGTCATCTGGCTGTCAGCTTACATTCTCCGGTCGCCTTGCAACGTCGCGAACTGATGCCTGCTGAGAAATCTTTCTCTATCACTGAAATGGTAGACTTGTTAAAAAACTATGATTTTAGTAAACAGCGTAGACTATCTTTTGAATATATTGTTTTTAAGGGTGTGAATGATTCGTTGCTCTATGCTAAGGAATTGTTGAAACTCTTGCGTGGACTGGACTGCCGTATCAACCTCATCCGCTTTCATGCCATTCCCGGTGTAGACCTGGAGGGAGCGGATATGGAAACAATGACTAAACTCCGTGATTACCTGACTTCCCACGGTTTGTTTACTACGATACGTGCTTCCCGCGGTGAAGATATATTTGCCGCTTGCGGCATGCTTTCCACTGCCAAACAGGAAGAGAATAAACAAGAATTAATATAAATTATTAACTTTGGCTCGGATGATATACGTATTCTTCGTAGTTTTGTAAAAACATTAACTGGTAAGTATATGAGAAAGCAGCTGTTTTATTTAAGTCTGACTATTGTAGCAATTGCCCTTTCCGCATGTAGTGGCGGTAAGAAAGGCGTGTTTGGTGCGACTTCAAGTGGTCGTGCGTATGAAATCCTGGTAGTGGTTGATCCCGCTATGTGGGAACGTCCTGCCGGTAGGGCGCTTTATGATGTACTTGATACGGATGTACCGGGGCTTCCCCAGTCCGAACGTTCTTTCCGTATGATGTACACTTCTCCTGCCAACTATGATGCTACGTTAAAGTTGATTCGTAACATTATTATCGCTGATGTACAGGATATTTATACCCAGCCTAAGTTTAAATATGCGAAGGATGTGTATGCTGCTCCGCAAACTATCCTGACTATACAGGCTCCTGATGAAGCTTCTTTCGAGCAGTTTGTGACGGAGAACAAACAGACTATCATTGATTTCTTTACCCGTGCGGAGATGAACCGACAGATTACACAACTGGAAAAGAAGCATAATGATTATGTGACGACAAAGGTAAAGAGTATGTTTGATTGTGATGTCTGGGTACCTGCTGAACTTTCTTCTACCAAGCAAGGAGAAAACTTCTTCTGGGCTGGTACGAATGCAGCTACCGGCGACCAGAACTTTGTTATTTACTCTTTCCCGTACAGAGATAAAAATACATTTACCAAGGAATATTTTGTGCAGATGCGTGACTCTGTCATGAAGGCTAACATTCCGGGAGCGAGAGAAGGCATGTATATGGCAACTGACTCCTTAATGACCGATGTTCGTCCTCTTAATGTACAAGGAGAGTATGCGCTGGAAGCTCGTGGCCTGTGGCGTATGAAGGGGGATTTTATGGGTGGTCCGTTTGTTTCGCACATGCGTTTGGATCCGGTGAACCAACGTATTATTGTTGTGGAAGCCTTTATCTATTCACCTGATAAGTTGAAACGTAATCTGATGCGCCAGATGGAAGCCTCTCTTTACACTTTGAGAGTGCCGGGTGATAAACAGACAGGAGCTGAGATTCCATTGGGCGTGACGAAAGAGCAGAGTAAAGCTACTGATCAAGGAAAATAATATGTAAGAATGTATACGAATTAAAGAGATAACTTTCATCCGCAGATTACGCGGATTGCACAGATTTGTTTTAATCTCAATCTGCGTTATCTGCGTAATCTGCGGATGAAGATTTATCGTTGGAACTTCTGGCACATTCTTATCTAAAATGATATATATATTGAAAAATGGAAGATAATAAAATAAAAGTCGGCATTACACAAGGAGACATAAACGGTGTGGGTTATGAAGTTATTCTGAAAGCATTCTCCGACCCCGTTATGCTGGAACTGTGTACACCTGTTATTTATGGCTCCCCTAAGGTGGCAGCTTATCATCGCAAGTCACTCGATTTGCCGACGAACTTCAGTATCGTGAGCTCTGCTGCGGAAGCGGCTTACAACCGTTTGAGTGTAGTGAACTGCACGGATGATGAAGTGAAAGTAGAATTCTCAAAGGCAGATCCTGAAGCCGGAAAGGCTGCACTCGGTGCTTTGGAAAGAGCTATCGAGGAATATAAAGAGGGATTGATTGACGTGATTGTCACAGCTCCCATCAACAAGCATACCATTCAGTCGGAAACTTTTGCATTTCCCGGTCATACGGAATATATAGAAGAGAGACTGGGCAATGGTGCCAAGTCATTGATGATTCTGATGAAAGATGATTTCCGGGTGGCATTGGTTACCGGGCATATCCCTGTCAGTCAGATTGCTTCGACTATAACGAAGGAACTGATAGAGGAGAAACTGGCTATCTTCAACCAGTCGTTGAAACAGGACTTCGCTATCGATGCACCGCGCATTGCCGTACTTTCTCTGAATCCGCATGCGGGAGATGAAGGTCTGCTGGGAAAAGAAGAAGAAGAAATTATCATTCCGGCATTGAAAGAGATGTCTGCCAGAGGCATCTTGTGCTATGGACCGTATCCGGCTGACGGCTTTATGGGTTCAGGCAATTTCACTCATTTTGACGGTGTGCTTGCCATGTACCACGATCAGGGACTGGCACCGTTCAAAGCACTGGCGATGGACGAAGGTGTGAATTATACTGCCGGATTGCCTGTGATACGTACTTCACCGGCTCATGGCACTGCATATGATATTGCAGGAAAAGGTTTGGCGAGTGAAGACTCTTTCCGTCAGGCTATTTATGTGGCTATTGATGTGTTCCGTAATCGCCTGCGTGATAAAGCAGCACATGCCAACCCTTTGCGAAAACAATATTACGAAAAGCGTGATGACAGCGATAAGCTGAAACTCGATAGTGTGGAAGAAGATTTGTAGAATGACGAAAGCGGAAATACAACAAGTAAAGTTACGATTCGGCATCATTGGCAACAATGAAACATTGATGCGTGCGATAGACGTTGCTATACAGGTGGCGCCTACCGATCTGTCTGTACTGATAACCGGAGAAAGTGGTGTGGGTAAGGAAAGTTTTCCCCAGATCATTCACCAGTACAGTCGGCGTAAGCATGGTCAGTATATTGCGGTGAACTGTGGTGCCATTCCCGAAGGAACTATTGACTCGGAATTGTTCGGTCATGAGAAAGGGGCTTTCACCGGTGCCATCGGTGAACGGAAAGGATATTTTGGTGAGGCGGATGGTGGAACGATTTTCCTGGATGAAGTGGGAGAGTTGCCTTTGCCTACGCAAGCACGCCTGCTCCGTGTGCTGGAAAGCGGAGAATTCATAAAAGTCGGTTCATCTAAAGTGCAGAAGACCAATGTACGCATTGTGGCAGCTACCAATGTAAACTTGACACAGGCTATTTCCGAAGGACGTTTCCGTGAAGACTTGTATTACCGCCTGAACACTGTGCCTATCCAGATACCCCCTTTGCGTGAACGTGGAGAGGATGCATTTCTATTATTCCGTAAGTTTGCTTCGGATTTCGCCGAGAAATATCGTATGCCTGCCATTCAGTTGACGGAAGATGCCAAGCAGCTATTGATTTCCTACTCGTGGCCCGGCAACGTGCGGCAATTGAAGAATATAACGGAACAGGTTTCCATCATTGAAACCAACCGTGAAATCAATGCTTCTATATTGAAAGGATATTTGCCGGAACAGAATACGATACAGAGGCTGCCTGCTTTATTCGGCGTCAAAGAAAACAAGAGCTTTGAGAGTGAACGGGAAATCTTATATCAGGTTCTTTTCGATATGCGTCAGGACGTGACGGAGCTGAAAAAGCTGGTACATGAGATTATGACCGAACGTGGAAACACTGCCGCTTCGGCTGTGCCTGCTGCTTATTATGCCCAACCGCCTGCCGTAGTGACTCCTGTTTCTCCGAGCGTGCCTACCATTATTCATCCTTCCATAAAGCCGTCCCACAACATTGATGAAGATATACAGGACACGGAAGAGTATGTAGAAGAGTCTCTCTCGCTGGATGAGGTGGAGAAAGAAATGATACGGAAAGCCTTGGAAAAGCATCATGGTAAACGCAAGAGTGCGGCAAAGGATCTGAATATTTCCGAGCGTACCTTATACAGAAAGATTAAAGAATATGGATTGGATTAAAAAAATAGCCTCGACAGCTTTGTTGTTGAGCATCTTACTGGTAGTAAATTCGTGTAGCATTAAGATAGGACTTGCCCCGATCAGTTCGATTGACTACTCTAAAGTAAAAACTATTTCGATAGCGGATTTTCAAAATCGTGCAGAGTATGTATATGCCCCGTTGGCTACTGAATTTAACCAGAGTCTGAAAGACTTGTTCATGCGTCAGACACGCTTGTCATTGGTCAATAGTAACGCCGATCTTGAAATTGATGGTGAGATTACCGGTTATAATCAATATAACGAAGCGGTGGATGCCAGTGGATATTCTTCAAAGGTAAAAGTTACTTTGACTGTGAAAGTTACTTTTGTGAATAATACGGATCATAAGGATGATTTCACGGATCAGCAATTCTCTGCTTTTCAAACTTATGATTCTTCTAAGCTGCTGACCGAAGTGCAAGATGAATTGATAAGCCTGATGGTGAAAGACATAACAGAACAAATCTTTAACGCAACCGTAGCTAACTGGTAATAAAAGGAATGACGCCTGTACATTTGCAACAATGGATACAGCATCCCGAGGCGTTGAATCGGGATACCTTGTACGAACTTCGTACGCTGGTAGCCCGTTATCCTTATTTTCAGTCCCTGCGATTGCTCTATCTCAAGAATCTCTATGTGCTGCACGATATCAACTTCGGTGCAGAATTGCGTAAAGCGGTATTGTATGTATCAGACCGCCGTGTATTGTTTTATCTGATTGAAGGTGACCGCTATGCTCTCCATCCTCATACTTCCGCACATGCTGTGGGAAAGGAGTTGGAAAAGGAGCCGAGTATAGACCGTACTCTTTCGTTAATAGACGCTTTCCTTGCCACTGTTCCGGAAGAACATTCACAGACGACGGAATTGGATTATGCAATGGATTATACCGCTTACCTGATACGGGATGATGAAGAAACGAACGAAACAGATTCCTCATCAACTACCCCGACGGAAGTACCGAAATTGCGTGGGCAGGATTTGATAGATGGTTTCATTCGTCAAAGCGAAACGGAGGAAGGTATCAGCCTGAAGTTACCCAAAGAAGACAACCCGCTTTTATTGCCGTTGATTGAAGAAGAAACGGATGAAGCAGAAGAGGAAAAGGTGGTTGTTGCCGACGAAACTCCCCGGTCGGCAGTAGAGGAAACAGAACAGGATGATAGCTGTTTTACCGAAACTTTGGCTAAAATCTATATCAAACAGCGCCGATATGACAAGGCTCTTGAAATTATTAAAAAATTAAGTTTGAATTATCCAAAAAAAAATGCTTACTTTGCAGACCAAATCAGATTTTTGGAGAAATTGATTATTAACGCTAAATCAAAATAACAAAATGTACTTATTCTTAGTTATCTTAATGGTGGTTGCATCCTTGTTGATGTGCTTCATTGTATTGATTCAAAATTCCAAAGGAGGCGGTTTAGCATCCGGCTTTTCTTCTTCCAATCAGATTATGGGCGTACGCAAGACTACTGACTTTTTGGAAAAAGGAACATGGTTCCTGGCAGGATTTATGGTCGTAATGAGTATTGCTACTGCCTACGTTGTTCCCACTTCTTCCAGTAAAGGCGGTGATGTGATCCTGGAACAGGCACAGAAAGAAGAGAAAACCAATCCGTACAACATGCCTACTGGTACAGCTGCTCCGCAGACAGAAGCTCCCGCAGCTCCTGCCACTACTGCTCCTGCCGCTGAAGATTCAGCTAACTAAAGTTATGTGCGGATGAACCGCAAAAAGAAATAAGAGAGAGGTTGACGCCGAAAAGGTGTCAGCCTCTTTTCTTTTTATGCCAGATTTAATTACCTTTGTCGGGATTATGCAATCTGATTAATAATTAATCTAATATAGTACAATGACAGAACAATTAAAACTTAAATTGAATGACTCGAAGGCTACCCGCTGGGGAGCATTGGTGATTGTTGCCTTTACGATGATGGCAGCTTACTATGTAAACGATGTGGTAGCACCGCTGAAAACGATGTTGGAGTCGGATCTTGCCTGGACAAGTAGTGATTTTGGATTCTTCACAGGTGGATACAGTTTCCTGAATGTATTCTTCCTGATGCTGATCTGGGGAGGATTAATTCTCGACCGTTTTGGAATCCGTTTCACCGGTAAATTGTCAACCATCCTGATGGTGGGAGGTACGGCACTTGAGTATTATGCCATGACAGGACTTGCCGGTCCGGATGCACAGATCTTCGGTCTTAATGAAATTTTCGGTTATAAAGCAGGGGTATTTGTCGCGTTTGCCGGTTATTCTATTTTCGGTGTAGGTGCGGAAGTTGCAGGTATCACAGTCTCTAAAATTATAGCCAAATGGTTTAGAGGTAAAGAGTTGGCTACGGCTATGGGCGTGCAGGTAGCATTGGCGCGTATCGGTTCGCAAGCAGGTTATGCAGTGGCTATTCCTTTGGCGCGTGCTTTCGGCATTACGACTCCGGTATTGGTAGGTTTGATTTTGCTGTTGGGCGGTTTGGTTGCTTTCTTTATCTTTTCAGTGATGGATAAGAAGCTGGACAAACAGATGGAAGCGGCAGCCATAGCGGCAGGTACCGAGGGGGAGGAAGAGAAATTCTCCTTTAAGGATGTGAAGAATATCCTCGTTAATCCGGGTTTTTGGTTGATAGCTTTGCTGTGCGTATTGTTCTACTCTTGTGTATTCCCTTTCCAGAAGTTTGCTTCCGAACTGATGATAATCAAATATGGTATCAATGAAAACGTAGCAGGAACTTTTGCCGGACTACCGGCCTTGGGAGCACTGATCCTGACTCCTATATTCGGCGGATTTATAGATAAGCGTGGTAAGTCGGCTTCTATTATGATATTGGGAGCTGCCATGCTGATAGGTGTGCACTTTATTTATGCTATTCCTGCCATTAACTATTGGTTGGTAGCTATTGGTTTGATGATTATTCTGGGTATTGCTTTCTCTTTGGTGCCGTCTGCTATGTGGCCGGCAGTTGCCAAGATATTCCCGGTGAGCCAGTTGGGTACAGCTTATGCATTGATCTTTTTCATCCAGAATATTGGTTTGTGGGGGATTCCTACGCTGATTGGTAAAGTACTTGATGTCTATTGTATCGTAGGCAAGAAGGCAGATGGAACGAATCTGTACGATTATACGATACCGATGTGCATCTTTACCGGTATTGCCTGCTTATCTCTTGTGGTAGCCTTTATGTTGAAGAGAGCAGATAAGAAGTATGGCTATCAACTGGAGGAACCTAATATTCAAGGATAAGTAAAAACAACTTATGGATATGGAAACACCTGAAGGAAAAGTCAGTCTGCTGGATGCTATTCCGGTTCGTTGCGACCACATCCTGACCGAATGGGAGGGAGATTACGCTGTAATCTCCTATCCCCGGTTCAAGTATGAGTGGATGCGCAGGCTTTTACTGCCGAAGAGTATGTCTCCTGATATTCATGTCCGCCTTGAAGAACACGGCAGTGCTGTGTGGCGGCTGATAGATGGGCGGCGCACGGTGCGGGAGATTATTTCACTGCTTGCCGTTCACTTCCAATCTGATGAGAATTATGCTTCGCGAGTCACGACTTATGTGATGCAACTACAAAAAGATGGATTTATAAAATTAGGGATAGGAAACTAAACAAAGAAGGCTGCACGATTCATTTACCGTGTAGCCTTCTCTTATTTATTCTACTTTTTTAGTTCTTTAATTACCGTCTCTGTCTACTTTTACCAAAGCTCCCGTATTCGTATCGAATAATACCTTTATAACAGAATTCTTGTTGAACAGAACGGGGGCGAGGTATTCTACCACACCGAATTGCGTAATAGGTATTTCTGCATTATACAGTTCCTCATTGTGATAGTCTAATGTTACACGTGCTCTGCCCGGTACATTGTAGGCAATGCCATCCACTTGTTTCTTGGGATCGGCTTCGGGGATATTAATGCTTTTAAGATCGGCTATTGTAATGTAGACCGGTTCACCTGCCAAGTCGTTGTTGGCTACGATACCCAGTTTCTTAGAGAAGCGGAAGGCAACTTCATGCTTCATCTCTTTGGGGACGATGCGAATGGTGTATATCTTCTCTTCTGTGGTCACCTTACCTGCAAACATTTCCGTCATGGCACGTTCCTGTAAAGTCAGGTTGTCCAGCATGAGCTTCAGTTGTGCACCGTCTTTGGGCATATTGTCTGCTTCACCGCGCAACAGGGCATTCTTACTTTCACGGATACTGTAGATTTCTTTGGCTACCAATTCCGCCATTTTAGCCGTTGAGTTTGACATCAGGATTTCTTCTGTGAGGAAGTCTCGGGGATTGACGTTCGGAGTGTTACCTGTAACTTTGGGTTGAATGGTCGGAGTTGTCTTACGTTGTCCGCTGCCCAGCGGCATGTTGATGGAGTAGACAATACCATCCTTACTCAACTCGATAAGCGGGGCTACGGTTTTGTCTTTCATCTTCACGAAATATACGTTTTCTTTATCGGGTACACCGATTACTTCTGTCTGCATCTTGTCCAGTGTCCAATAAGTTTCCGGTTCGGAAGAGACGTTGTTCAGCCGCAGATAGCGTTCGGCATACTTGGAGAATTCTCCGGGAGTGTAGGTATGTTTGGTGGCTTGTACGGTAAGTTCGATTTCCGTTTTCGGAAGTACGTAAGTTACGCCGTAATCCTTGCCACGTGTGACACCTGCCGTCACTTCTGTTTGCGCTATGGCAGAAACGGAGAACAACAGGGCTGAGAGTAATACTATATTCTTTTTCTTCATAAGTCGCGTTATTTAAACGATTTCGGTTAAGGGACAAAGTTAATGAAGTTATTTTTGTCAAGAGTAGAATTACGGAATATTAACAGAATCGACCGTCTAAGGGAGGTATCGGTGCTTTTCGCTTCATAAGATGGTATGTTTTATCCCATTAGATAGTATGTTTTGTATCAATAGATGATGTCGTTTGACTTGAAGAAGTTTGTTTTTGCTCTGAAAAGGTATCGGATATAAAAAAACAGGGAGAAGCAAATGCTTTTCCCTGTTACTATCTGTGTCCCCGAATCTAAATCAGGATTACGATGACAAATATACGAAATTAAAAACCGGAAGTCAAGCTTTTACCCGGTTATTTTACGAATTGGATGCAAACAGGTTTATCAATACTGATGTCTTGATGGGTATCTGATAACAGACCTGTTACGGAATCTCGTTGGAATACCTGAATGACATGACTGTCGCGGCAGGCGGCCAACAGATATTTCCCGTTCGGGGTGATAATAAAGTTACGCGGATGAATCCCCGTCAACTGGTAGCCTACCTTTGCCAACATACCGTTTTCCGGATTCACTTCGAAGATGGCAAGACCGTCACCTTTCAGGCGATTGCTGGCATACAGGTATTTCCCGTCGGGACTGAGATGTATATCGGCACTGCCACGCGCACGAAGTGTGTCGGCTGCAATGGTCTGTATCTTTTCCAGTTTGCCATCCAAGTAGCTGAAAGCGGTGATATTACCGGATAATTCGCTGATAAGATACGCGTACTTGCCGTTCGGGCTGAAGGTGAGATGACGTGGACCGGAGTTAGGATCTACGTCAATGGCTTCGGCAGAAGGGTGGGGGATAATGCTCTTCGGATGTATGACAAAGCGCAGGATGCGGTCGGCACTGAAGTCAGTGGCAAAGATATATTTTCCATCCGGAGAGAAGACAGTGCAATGTACATGGGGTGTTGCCTGTCTTTCAGTGTCCGGTCCGCCGGTACTGCCTTCAAAAAGCGTATCGACAGGCTCTAATGAACCGTTCTTTTTCAGCGGGAAGATAGACATGCTACCTCCGCTATAGTTGGCCGTGAGTACTTCTTTTCCATTGGTGGCAACGTAGCAGGGATCGGCTCCCATAGTGGGCTGGCGGTTCAACAAACTGAGTTTCCCTGTTTCCTTATCGAAGGAGAAAGCATTGAGAGCAGCTGTTGCGTCATTCATTTCGCTGACGGCATAGACAAACCTTCCATCTTCTGAAGGGATGAGATAAGACGGGTTGAGCACTTCGATGGAACTGAGCGAGGTGGCAAGTCCCGTTTCCTGGTTGAAGCGGAAGGTGTAAATACCTTTGCTGTTTCCATCGGTGTACGTACCTACCAGCATGGTGAGTTCGTCACTTCCGCTGTTTACGTTTCCCGCTTTGCGGGGTGCGCAGGCTGTCATTGCTAATCCAAGCATACAGAAAAGAAGAGATTTCATTAGTGATTAGTATTTAGTTAATCGTTAATTTTCACTTCCGCCACTCCTACACGGTCATCATTCAACACAATGCGCAAGTCGCTGGCAGTAGTTCCTTTGAACGTATATGAAATCAACTTTCCGTATTCGCTGACTGTACCCGAATAAACTGTCAGGAATTGTCCACCGCCACTTGAAAGCTGGATTTCAAACTCCGCCGGCAGACCGTTGCCTCTGCTGAATGCAATGGAAACGCCATCTACCTTGGAGCCGTTCTCCAAGGCAAAGGTAATATAATCTCCTTTATTTCCTTCCCAAACAGTATTCATTTTTTTATCGAGCACGTTCATTACACTTTCCGGATTGGTGCTGGCAGTTACGGGAACATCCGTTTTTGCCTGTGCTTGCATGGGGGCGTTTGGATCTTCTACTGTCAATTTTCCACTCAGGCGGATATCTTCGGAAGAAGCACCTACCATAATGCTGAAGTCTCCCGGTTCCACCACCCATTCCATGTGCTTATCCAGTAATTCCAGTTGTTTGCGGTCGAGGGTGAAAACTACCTCTTTCGTTTCTCCCGGTTGCAGGTGGATACGCTCAAAGCCTGCCAGATTCTTTTCGTAAGTGGTAACGCTGCTCAGGATGTCACGAACATACAACTGAACCACTTCATCGCCTGCACGTTTTCCGGTATTTGTTACTTTGCAGCGTACAGTTGCCTTTTGGTTCGGTGTAATCACTTTCGGACTGATTTCGATGTCGGAATACTCAAAGGTGGTGTAACTCAGACCGTATCCGAATGAATAGAGTGCACCGTTGACACGTGACATGTTTCCATCCAGTCCCGGATTCTTTCCACCGTCAATCTGTGAAGAAGGTTTGCAGGGGAAGTTAAAAGGAATTTGTCCGACACTTTTCGGGAAAGTGACTGTCAGTTTTCCACCCGGATTATAATCTCCGAAGAGCACATCGGCTACTGCTGTTCCACCTTTGGAACCCGGATACCATGTTTCTAAAATAGCGGGAACGAACTTGTCCGCCCAATTGATGGATAGCGGACGACCGTTAATCAGCACCAGTACGACGGGCTTTCCGGTTGCTTGTACAGCTTGAAGCAGTTTCAGTTGTCGTCCTGGGAGTTCGAGACTGCTGCGCGATTTGTTTTCACCGCAGGTACGCTGTCCGCCTCCTAATACGACTACGGCTACATCTGCCTGGCGTGCATTTTCTACTGCTTTATCGATTTCAGCTTGTTCGCTATCTGTCATCGGATAGTCGATAAGTTCGCTTTCCGGCCAGTTGGCGTCTACGAGGTCACAGCCTTTGGTATAGAGCACTTCTGCTTTGCCTTCAGCTTTTTGGCGAATACCTTCCAGCACTGTGGTTACTTCTACTGCCAAAGGACCGTAGTGTGTCAGTGCGTATCCTTCTTCGTCCGCATTGGGGCCGCAAACTGCTATCTTCTTCACGTTGTTGATATCCAATGGCAACACGTTGTTTTCATTCTTCAATAAGACGAGGCTTTCGCGTGAGGCTTGCAATGCAAGAGATTCATTCTCAGCTTTCTCTACTTCTTTATCAGCGCCTGCAAGGTCGGTCTGATAGGGAGTATCGAACAGCCCTACGAGGAATTTTACACGCAGAATGTCACGTACACGGTCGTTAATGACTTCTTCGCTTAGTCCGCCCTCTTTTACCAATTCGCGCAAAGGCAATACATATGAGTCCGGTGACCGGAAGGTGCAACGTACATTCAGACCGGCTTCTACACTTTGACGCACGGCTTCTTTCATGTCTTTGGCGGTGCTGTGTTTGGTATAGAGATATTCAACGGCATCACTGTCCGAAACCACATATCCCCGGAATCCCATCTCGCCACGCAGGCGTGTAGTCAGCCAATAATAACTGCCTTGTATGGGGACACCGTCGTAATCATTGTACGAGCTCATCACTCCCAATAGTCCCGCTTCCTTTATCACTCGTTTGAAGGGGTAGACATGTATCATTTCCACTTCGCGTGGTGACATTTGCGGGTCTACACGTGCCATACCTTCGCGGGCGCCCTTGTTGTTACTGTAAGCAACGAAATGTTTTCCGGTTGCTGCTACCTGATGGTTATGTTGCATGCCGCGTACCATTTCAATACCCAGTTCGGCAACGAGGTAAGGAGATTCCCCATATACTTCCTCATAGCGTCCCCAACGCTGGTCACGGCCGACATCGAGGATGGGAGCATAGACATTGGTATATCCCAACATACGGGCTTCCCGTCCGGTGATTAATCCTACCTGGCGTATCAGTTCGCGGTTCCAGGTATGTCCCAATCCCAGTTGTGTGGGGAAATTGGTTGCACGGTAACTTTCTACTCCGCGGATACCTTCGTTCGTAAAGTCTACGGGGATGCCGAGGCGCGTTTCTTCTATGAAGAAGCGTTGTACTTCATTCAGTGCCCAGGCATGGCGGGATGCCGGCCATACATAGGGATTATCCGATGGGGGAAGTCCCCATTGTTGGAAACCGTTCAGGTGTTCGTCGATGGCACCGATACCGTCTTTCCAAAGCATTTGTTTCCATTCGGGGGTGGGGAGGTCGTCCTTTAGTACACGTTTGTAACCGTAGAGGGTTACCATCTGGCAAGTCTTTTCTTCCAGTGTCATCTGGCTGAGCAGATCTTCGATACGTGCATCCAGCGAGGCATTCGGATCTTCGTATACATCCTTCACTCCGTTTTTGTTGAAATCAATCCAGCCTTTCTTGTACATCTCGCTTTTGACGGGTTTGTACACAGCGGGTATCTTCACGGTCTTTTGTGCGCAGAGCAGAGTACTGCCTCCGAGCAGTAGTGTCATTGCAATTAGTTTCTTCATGATATTTATATTTTTGTGTATATTATCTTCTGTTGCCAAAGGTACGGGTTATGTGGGAGAAAGAAAGGTAAAATCGTCCGGAGTACTGGCTTTTATTGTACGTATGGTAATGCAAAACTGCTTTGGGTCTTATAAAAAGATAAGGTTTATTAATCCGGAGTAAGCAATCACACTATTCTTTTGTACAGTAAAAAAAGAATTCTTATCTTTGCCCCACGATTTTTAAAAACCGTATGTATTCTGGGGTTGACTGGATTTGACAGCGGGTAGAAATAGTAAGTAAGCATGCAGTGCGTCGTTGATTTGCACTTTAATCTCAGTCCTCAAAATTTTATCTGGCGAAAGACAATACGCTCTTGCTGCTTAATCGAATCACAGTAGATTAGCTTAATCCCGGCACTAGGTGCTGGGACGAGACATCACTCGGAAGCTGTTGCTCCGAAGCATTCCGATCCAGTGGTGCAGTTACATCGGGGATAGTTCTTGTCGGCCTTGAGGCGAGAATGAAACTTTAAAGGATAAGGCAATGGTTGATGGCTTTGGTTCTGCCGTTGCTCGAAAAATTAGGCAAAGATAAGCATGTAGAAAGCTTATGATTTCCTCGTTTGGACGAGGGTTCGATTCCCTCCAGCTCCACCAAAAGAAAGAAAGCTCTGAAATAATCAGAGCTTTCTTTCTTTTTATTCAGCTTCTTGTCTTCCGAACATGGTTCATCCGGGCTTACCCGTAGAATCATGTAGTTTTGCTCTTTCCTTTCTTATCTATAAACTTCCTTCAATAGATTCAGTAGCAACTGTTGTCCTACCACATTAGCCCGGTTTTCACTTTTCGTATTGAATGTATTCATAGATTCATTCATACCATCCAAATCGACAGGTGCGGTATACTCCTTGATTCCTTTGATACAGGCAGGGATATCCAGCGTAGTGATAATTACTTTTCCACTTCCTGCCGGTATCACCTGTAAGGCTGAATATACCTCTTTCTTATGGTCGGAAACACAGCCTACAAGTGTCTCACCATTGAAACACCGCAAACCGATACGACGCCGGTTGTACGTGGCAAAGCATTGATATTCCCAGTTGAAAGCACTATTTGCCGGCAGGTTCATAAAGATAGGATGCTCCCGGTTGAAGAAGTTACCTCCATACCATGATTTACCCAGAATCTTCGAACCACGATAGTCTAGTACCTCTTTATCTGCCAGGAATTCTGCCCAACGTTCCGGATTGTCTACAATAATCAGAGTATGTCCTTTATATACCCATTCCATGATGTCGCTCATGCCACTGCCCCATTGCGTAGGTTCATAAGCGCCGACCAGCAGATAATCTCCTTCAGGAGTGCCACCTTTGTAAACCGGAACCTCCATGCCGACACCACGTAAGAAGTTTACCAGAGCTCCCGTCGTATCGGCTACACTGCCCTGTGTTGTGATGCCTTTCGTATTCAGTTCAACCGCAAACAACAGATCGTCTCCCTTCACCAATTCTGTTTTACCTTTCAGTAAGGAAGCCTCTATACGGGTATAACCTTTACTCTTCGGTATAAATGCCCAACCGCTTTGCAGGCATTGACCGTAGTTGTTTCCACCTTTCACTGTCACCCGTTCCTTATGACTGGCCACTACGTTTCCACTCTCATCTTTGGCTACCAGATTCAGTATATAAGAACCTTTCAGATTCTTTTCGTTCACAATGTAAGTGTCCACCAACGTTGTATCTCCTGTACTCACTACCTTGCGGTTCATCTTGACAGCCAGATAAAGAGGGGCATTGTAGCGGGCCATGACTTCCGGATCTCCTTTTGGGAAACGGTAATTGTCGACGATGCCCGAATGATTCTCAAGCTTCATACTTTCCCAACCATTTACGGCATACGCATCTACTGTATTACTGATCCGGATATTCTCTATGATCCTTCCCTGATAATAGAAAGAAACATTTCCCATAGAACGCGTCAGGTCATCCACCGTGGGGAAGGCTTTGTCGAATCCTTTCTCTTTCAGAAAACGGTCGTAGGCGTCATACCATTGCAGATAATCGTCCGCTTCCCAACTATTCATCTTGCCGCTTTTCAGGATATCTTCGCGGATGAGTTGCAGGCGTGGAGGAGTACCGATTGCCCCGTCTTCACCCCAGTATACAATTTCTTTCTTATGATCGGAGAAACGGTGATAGTTATCTTTACCCAGATATAAGTTGTCATGATAACATCCGGGACCACCTGCATGATGCCGGTCATACCATCCATAGTCGTAGAAGGTAGTGTCATAAGGCATCAGATGCAATTTGAAACGCGTATTGTGTTCCTCCGCCGGATTTTCTCCGTTGCTTGAATTATAAGTCAGGATGCGGGTAGGGTCCAAAGCATGTGCCATGCGCATCTGGTCATAATCTTGAGTCTGGGGATAAGCACCACGTTCATTATGCAGATTGTAGATGATGAGTGACGGATGGTTACGGTCCCGCTTTACCATGCGTGCCAGTTTCTCGTTGCGGTAGGCAAAATAGAAATTACTTTGCTTGTCGTTGTCATTGAAGTTTTTGATGGGGTACTGATTACCTCCGGGTTCTTCAAAATAGAGTAATCCCAATTCATCAGCATAGTCCAGAATGTTGGTTTGCCCGATATTCCGGTGAAAGTTCAGCATGTTTAATCCCAGTTCTTTGGCAATCGTAATTTGCCGTTTGGCCAGTTCATCGGAAGGAGTGATACCATTGTAAGGCCAGAATCCCCATGAGATAGCTGTCCGTAATACGATTCGTTTGCCGTTCAGGAAGAACTGCCGGTCTCCTTTTACGTCTTTTATTTCGAACCAGCGGAAACCGAAACGCTCAGTTACGGCATCGTCGTTCAGAGAAATTTTCAGGTCATAGAGACGAGGCGAGTCTACGCTCCATAAGTGTGCATTGGGCACTTTGATTTGGTAAGTTTGCAGGTTCTCACCTTCTTTCAGTGATTCCAGACGGACATTCTTGCGGTATACGGTCTGTCCGTTGGGATGTTCCTTGATTTCCAGGCATAATTCCTTGTTTGTGACAGAAGCTCCGGTTTCATTGGCTGCCCTGACTTCTACTTCAATGGTATGCGGTTCCGGTTGGTTTTTGATGAATACATCTTTCACATAAAGCTTTCCGGTAGCTTCCAGTTCCACTTTTCCCGTAATACCACCGAAGCCGTGTGAGGGATTGGTGCGATATACTCCCCAGGTATAAACCTGTGAATCTTTCCAATTGAAGTTCCCGTTAGGATCTGTAATTCGGAAAGTGATTACATTCTTCTTGCCCGGTTCTATAAAAGGAGTGATGTCGATGGAGAAAGGAGTACTGTTCACTAAATCATATCCTGCCAGTTGATGGTTGACAAATATTTCAGCACGGAACCTCACGGAGCCGATATTCATTGCAATACGTCTGTCTTTCCATTCGGCAGGAATGTCTACTTCAGTTTCAAACCAGGAAACTCCCGTATAGTTTCCTGTCACTCCGAATGTCTGTCCGTTCCATCCCCACAGGTGCTCTTCTACTGTGGCAGGCAGATTGATACCTGTTTTATCGGGATGTTTCAGTAATTGCCAGCCCCCTGTCGGAGTGTTTACAGGCAATGCTTTGATATCTATCGGCGGAAGATATAACTCATCATTCTGCCAGACGGCTGCACGGTCTAAGGTGATGTTCCACGGTTGAGAGGACAAGTCGAGGTTTACTCTTTCCTGAGAGGAGCCGATGAAAATATTCAGTACGACACCTGTTATTAGTAGTAGAAACTTCTGATTCATACTTTATATATTAGCTTCTGATTGATGTTTTTTTATGGAGGATTATTTCAAATAACTGAAAGGTTGCCATCCTTTCAATACAAACGCCGGATTCATGTAATCCGCAATGAGCGCTGCGTCTTTTTGCGCATCCAGTTGGCGTGAATAGGCATGGCGTTGTGATACATCCACCGGTTTGCCTGTTCCCATATCGCAAGTGTTGAACTCATACATCCGGGAACTTTTCTCACCAATAGCACTCCATCCTTGTGGGATAATGTTTTTCACCTTACAGTTGATTACCACAAACTCTGCGTCCGGGTAAGCGGTTCCGTGATTGCTTTTTGTACGTCCATAGTCGGCTTTCTTTCCGTCGGGGGCGGCAAAGGTACATTCTACAAAGACATCACCATGATTTCCCGTAGTGTTTCTTACCCAGGAGAATGGGCCTCCGTCGTTGCGGAAGTTACTGCGGTAGGCAAACAGACTGCCACGTCCCAGGATGGTGTCACCACCTCCGTCCAGTTCACACGACTCCATATAGATTGTTCCGTTTGCTTGCAATGCATCTCCGGAACCGATGATATGTACACTGTAGAGGGCAATACGTTCACCGTTCAGCAGCAAACCTTCAGCTTGTCCATGCAGGTCGGTAGCTATGGTCAGGTCTTCCAGTAGGATGTCGCTGCAATTATCCAGCATGAAAGCGGCTCTTCTGGACGGGAATGTGCCCGGCCATTCGTTGGTTTTCACTGTCAGGGGATGAGGATTGAAAACTTCGTTGTTAGCATAGTGTACCCGGGTACGGTCCATTCCTGCACCTTTAATCTTTACATTTGTTTTGTTCCGGGCATATACCAGTTCTTCGTAGTCGCCGGTTTGTATCAGGATTACGGTTTGTTTCTGACTGAAATCGGGAATAAAGTCGAGTGCTCCCTGCACGGTGTTGAAATCACCTTGTCCGTTTGCATCTACAATCAGTGTGTCTGTAGAAGCGGGAGCGGAGTCTTTGGTTTTGAAGCTCCAGTTATGCTCTTTGCTGATACCGTGGAAACTGTGGTCGGGTAAAGTCAGAACACCTTCGTCTATGGTGACATAATAACTATGGTTATAGTCGAGCATATTGTTGTGCAGATAGATGGTTGCCGTCGAATCGCGCACGATGATGGGATGGAAATGAAACGCATCTGTAAATCCACCGATGATGTTCAGCTGGTAATCGGGTGGGGTAGGTTCTGCCGTACCTGAGGGGGTGCCGGGGCGAGTATCCCTGTTAGTAGGCATATGGGTACGTGTATAGTCGTAAGGTATTTTGGTGTAATCACATTCCGGTCCATACGTGCGGCTTTCGGTAGGTCCGGACGGGATACTCAGATCCAGACTGTCCACTATCTGGTGCGACATCGCATCATAAATGCGTATCATTCCGGAGTCACCTACTATGGGGCTATCCGTGAAAGTTAGTACCAGATGGGTATCCGGATTTACATTCTCAGCACCGGCAGCCGGAAACAGTTCGGCGTTTGGTGATTCAGGTTGGTTGCAGGCCGACAGAAAAGGCAATACAGCCAGCATAACAAACAAAGGTTTCATCATTGTTATCTCTTAATTTAGTAGTTCTTTGGGAAATTATATAGAGTGCAAATATAGGCCATCCTCCCAATTTCGTTTTATAATATCTGTGCGATTCATTACAATTTCAGTTCATCAGGATGTTTTTTCAGTTTATATTCTTTGGGAGTACAATTCATGGTCTCTTTAAACACTTTGCTGAAATACTGGGGAGTTGCAAATCCACTCATATATCCCACTTCAGAAACAGTATATTGATCTTGTTCCAATAACTGAACGGCCCGTTTTATGCGCATACTTTTCATGAAGTCCACAGGTGAAACTCCCATCAGGGATTTCATCTTCCGGTAAAATACTGTACGGCTCATTCCCATAGCTTCAGCCAGGTCGTCTATCTTAAAGTCAGGATTGTGAATGTTTTCTTCTACACTCTGAAGTATATTCCGGATGAAGTCATCATCAAAATGAGTCACTTGGGGAGTGGCAGATTCTATCTGGTCTGTTATATTCGTTATTTTTTCTCTCTTTATTTTAGAGGTGTAATAATCATATAGCATTTGCCGCTGTTTGAATAGGGAGTCTACTTTCGCTTTCAGATAAGTGGAACTGAAAGGTTTGGTAATATATTCGTCCGCACCATACTCCAATCCCTGAATTTGATCGCTCAATGAAGACTTGGCTGATAATAGAATAACGGGGATATGACAGATATTGCTGTTTGCTTTTACTCTTTTCAGGAACTCTATTCCATCCATTTCGGGCATCATAATATCACTGATGACGATATCCGGCATTTCAGCCAGGGCTTTATCTAATCCTTGCTTTCCATTTTCCGCTTCAAAAACCACATAATCTTTGCTTAGCACATTGCATATAAAATGACGTAGTTCTTCATTATCTTCAATAATCAGAATCCGGGTTTCTTTATTTTCATCTTCTATGAGCTTCCCCTCATTCTCTCTCTGCAATTCAGAATTCTCACTGTCATTCAGGATGAATTCTACATTGCTGTCTGCACTGAAGGTCTCATAGCTTCCTGGTAACCTGACCGAAAAGGTACTGCCTTCGCCTAATTTACTATCTACTTTTATGGTGCCATGCAGTAAGTTCAGCAATTCTTTTACCAGAGACAGACCGATGCCTGTCGAGAGGTTCGGATCAGCCTCGTCTAAAGTTTCAAAACGAGTGAACAGTTGATTGATCTTTTGGGCATTGATACCACGTCCTTCATCTTTTACCTGTAAGTACAGATGATCCTTTTCACCGGTTACGGATAAAATTATCCTTTTCTCATTGGATGTATATTTGAATGCATTGGATAACAGATTAAAGAGAATCTTCTCCAGTTTATCCACATCTGTGTACATCACAAAAGAGTTGAAGTTGCAGTTCAACTGGAATTCTATATGTCGTTTGTGAGCCATGGAAGTGAAATTCTCATAGATTTTCATTATCAAAGGAATCACATCCAACTGTTCTACCATCACTTTCATCTTATCATTCTGTATCTTACGAAAATCCAGTATCTGATTGATTAGCCGTAGCATTCTGTCTGTATTTCGTTTGGCAACCTGCATATTCTCCAGGCCTGCGTCAGATAGTTTCTCATTACTGATGACTTCATCTATCGGACTGGCTATCAGTGTAAGTGGAGTGCGAAGCTCATGAGAAATATCAGTGAAAAAACGTAGCTTCAGATTGGAAAGTTGTTGCTCGAAATCTACTCTGCGCTGCAAATTAGTGATGCGGATTACGATATATATTACGATGAGCAATGCAGCAATACCTATGACAATATAGAGCAATATCGCCCAGGTTGTTTCGAAAAAGGTCGGTTCGATATGTATAGGTAAAGAAGTTGCGTTATCTACCCATACTCCATCTCCGTTAGTCGATTTTACCTGAAACAGATAATCGCCTGCTGGTATGTTTGCCAGACTGGCTGAATGACTGTTTCCCAATTCAATCCACTGGTCATTCAATCCCTGAATGCGGTATGCATATTTTATGGCCGGAGAGTTTACGTAATCCAGAGCGGCGAATGTAATGGTGAAGTTCCGTTCGTCTGCCTTTAAGGATTGTATTTCTGTACTATTGAACACTTCTTGCCGGCGGGATGTATTATTAAGATAAATATCCAAATGCGAGAATACGATGGGAGGTACAAAATCGCTCTTATATAAGTCTTTGGGGGTAACACATAATGCTCCGAATTCCGAACCGAATATTAACTTCCCGGAAGAACACAAAACGGGCTTTGTCTCAGCCATTTGTATCTGATCGTTGTACTCTTCCAACAGATTCATATCGGCATCCAATTTTGATAATTTATTCTCTGAAGCAATCCATAGATTGCCTTCGGAGTCTTCGATTGCTGAAAGGGATAAATCGGGTACTTGCCCATTCGTCGCGTTATAATGTTTGAAAGTCAGCTTTTCGGATAGCCTGCTACTGTCATCCAACAGATTAATTCCTCCGCTCAGTGTTATGACCAACAATTTGCCATTATGGGTTTGGGTAATATTCAGTACGTCATTGTTACTCAAACTGGAATAACGTTCCTCACAAACGTTATGGTAAAAACGGATGGCTTCCGGTCTTGCAAAATCAGAGGAGCAAGAGAGTAGCCCTCCTGTGGTTCCAATCAGGATAACTCCATTATCTGCTTCGTACAGGCAACGTACTTTCTCACATACATGAATCGGGTAGTTATTGAGAATATTTCCGGAGTGAATGAAACGCAGACCGGCACTTTCCGGTAAATGCTCTATCAGGTTGAGGCCTCCTCCAAAAGTTCCTATCCATATACGTCCTGCTGAGTCTTGCAAAATGGAGTAGATGGAATTGGAAGATATACTATACGGATTGTTTTTATCCGATAGGTGATGGGTAATCCGGTAACTGTTGTCTCTTTCGGGATGCAATAGATAAAGCCCGTTGTCTTTGGTTCCCAACCAGATGTTATGTTCTTTATCTTCGTAGATGCAATATACATCTATATTGAAGGTAACGGTAGGATCAGGTACTATTTTGCCTTCCCTTGAAAGATTTCCAATCCATTGTCCCGACGGATCGTAGAGACATACGTTGCTCGATTGCTTTTTGTGATTACGTTTCCATCCCACCCACAAGCGCTTCTGATGATCTTCCATCAAAGCACGTGCTTCTTTATGGTTATCGAATCTATATTCGAATTTCTTCCGGTGGAATGATAGGTATCCAAAACCATCTCCTTTGGTATACCACAGATTCTGATGACGGTCGATAATATAACTGAAGGCCTGGAATGAAACAGGCTTCCGCATTCCCATTTCATAAGTAGATGCCTGCTCTAAGCAACGGTTTACCGGATTGTAAAAGCATAACTCACCTCCTGCGGGTTTGAGCCAGATACAACCATATTCGTCTTCATGCACAAAAGTACAAGGTTTATAGAAAGGGACTTCCGAGTATCTGGGATAATTCAATAAGGTGGTGTTTTTATTTTCCTTATCTAATAGGATTACTCCATCGTTGACGCCCAATAGCCATAGATTTCCTTTTTTGTCTTCAAATACGTCTGAATCTATTTCTATGGGCATTTCATGGACTGTGAATTTTTCATTTGCCGGATCGTAAAGTATAATGCTCCTATTCTGTAGAATTACAATTTTATTATCCGCTAAACTTTTTAATCCTGTGATCTCTGATATCGGTTGTTCGGGTACACATGGCAATACATCCTGGCTTTGAGTATCATACCGGGTGAAGAAGCCTTTGGAAGTGGCCAGGTATATTCCACCGGGAACTTCTACCATAAATTCGAAAGGCATTAGATTAGATATGCTTTTCTGACCTACAATAAGAGCGCCTTTGTTAGTCAAAATCCATTCATCTCCATCCTTATCTTGGGTAATGCCATAAATGGTATCTCTTTCATTTCTTCCGGAATATAACTCGACGGACTCTGTCGCCGGAAACTTATTTTCATCTATGCGATACAGCTCATTCTGCATACCGACGGCCCAGGTAATCCCTTTTCCCAGTGCATACAATTTGCTAACTGAATTGGTGAGGCTTTTGTTAAAAAGGAAAGGGTCCTGGTATTCGTATGTCCGGGTGTTGAATAAGTAACAGCGTTTATCATAAGTCAGGCACCAGATGTTATTCAATGAACTCTTTTTAATTTTGGTAAAGCGATGATTGCTTATGCGGATAGGACTTTCCGGGTAAGTTTTATAATTATAGAATGAGTATCCGTCGAAACGTTCCAGTCCGTTCCAGGTGGACATCCATATATAACCATTATCATCCTGGATAAAATTATGGACGTTTTTCTGAGATAATCCGTCTTGTACTGAATAGTGCTTCATATTGATCAGACTTTGTCCGAACAACATAGGGGTGAATAAATAGAGTAGTATGGTGATGACCGGCTTTAGCATAGTATCTGTATTTTTCTGTCATACAAATATCGGGAAAAGTTATCAGATACCAATAAACTGATGAATTATTGCAATGATTAGACCTGAAATTATAAAAAGCGTACCCTATGTTCAGAATTTGTAAAGGAAAAGCTGAATATTATAATTCGATGTTTTATGAAATGTCTTCTTTTGCAAAGAATTATCTAACAAAATAAAAACAGGGATCATGAAACAGATTTTTATTTTCAGAAAGACGTATGCTGCCGTTATTCTGATAGGTTATCTGATGGCATTCTCTTCGGCAATGGCACAGCAAATGCCGCGACGCAATGCTTTACGCGAAACAAACAATGAATTTTTCAAGACTGAAGAAGCGCGTCGCATAGGCAATCAGGTGCTGGCGTTTCAGCGTTGTACCGGTGGTTGGCCGAAGAATATCGATATGACTCAAAAGATGAGTAATGAGGAATTAGCACAAGTCTTAAAGGAGAAGTCACGCCGTAACGATTCGACAATTGATAATGGCGCGACCACCATGCAGATGATTTATCTGGCTCGTTTATACAGGCAGACAAACGATGTGCGCTACCGTGACGCTTTCCGTCTGGCGGTGGAGTATCTTTTGAACGGTCAGTATGAGAATGGCGGATGGCCGCAATTCTGGCCGGAAATGCGCGGATATCAGGTACATATTACTTTTAATGATGATGCGATAGTTAATACACTGGAAATACTGCATGACATTATGACTGCTGAATTTCCTTATGACGGTGACCTCACCGACAAGGCAATGCGTCAACGGCTGTCGAAAGCTTTTGATAAGGGAATTGAATGTATTCTGGCAACACAGATCGTAACTGATGGACAGCTTACGGTATGGTGTCAGCAACACGACCGTGAAACCTTGAAACCGGCTTCGGCACGTGCCTATGAGTTGCCCTCGTATTGCTCGGCAGAGAGTGCTGCCATCGTGAGTTTACTTATGACGTTGCCTAAACCTGATGCACGTATTAAACGGGCTGTCCACGGAGCTATGAAATGGTTTGATACGTATAAACTCACCGGTTTGCGGTGTGAACGGTCGGCAGGAGAGCATGGTGTACGTGATACCCGCCTTGTAGAAGATCCGCAGGCCGGGCCGATATGGGCACGTTATTATGATTTGAAGTATTGCGAACCTTATGTTTGCGACCGTGATGGTTTGCCACGACGTCGATTGGAGGAAATCGGAGTGGAACGTCGCAATGGTTACAGCTGGTATAACAGTCGCCCGGCCGAGCTTTTCGAACAGTATGATATCTGGGCAGCTAAGTATGATCCGAAGCACAAGGTAAATGTTAGTATGAATTCCCAAGGGGCTAATGAGAGGGGAATTATTGAAATGTATCGTCGTCCGGTGATGGACCGCACAGCTTTCGATGTGGTGGTGAAGCCGGGACAAAGTATCCAGGATGCCATTGAGAAAGCACCTGAGACACCGACAAATCCTTTCAAGATTCTTATATTAAAAGGTAACTATAATCAAAAGGTTATCATAGACCGTCCGAACATTGTATTGGTAGGTGAGAGCCGTGACAGTACAGTGATTGTTTTAGCCGAGACTGCTAAGACAAGGACCATCACTCAATATCATGGAAAACCTGTGGGCAATGGTGTGATTGTGTTGCAAGAGGGGGCTGACGATTGTGTCATTAGCGGTCTGACAGTATATAACAATTATGGAACTACTGTTGAGAACACTACCACCCACCAGATGTCTATCTTTGGACGTGCTACACGTACCATTGTTATTAATTGCAATGTATGGGCTGATGGTAATGATGCACTTTCACTTTGGGCGCCGGCAGGCAATGGAATGTATTATCATGCCGATCTTTATCTGCGTTGTCCCGGAGTGGATTTTCTTTGCCCGCGCGGGTGGTGTTATGCTACCCGTTGCCGGTTTTATGGCGATGGCCGTGCACTGATCTGGCATGACGGTCGGGGTGATAAGAGTAAGAAACTGGTTATCACTAATTCGTCTTTTGATGCTCAATCACCAACTATTCTCGGTCGTTGGCATCATGACTCTCAGTTCTTTATTATCAATTGTCAGATGTCGGAACAGATTCTGGACTGCAATATTGGTTATGCTTATTCGGACAAAGTGCTCGATCCTTGTCCGTGGGGACAGCGTGTTTATTACTATGGCTGTCGTCGTCAGGGAGGTCATAGCGGTTGGTTGGACAATAATCTGCAACAGGCGGAGAGTGCACCGGCATTTTATGGCATCACTGCCCAATGGACGTTTGGCGGGAAGTGGGATCCGGAACGGAGAATTCGTGATCTTTGGAATGTTTTGGCTTATTGACGAAATAACCCTGTTGATAAGAGGAAAGGCGTGGTCGTAAGATTACGCCTTTTCTTATGGTTGGAGAGGGGGATACTGATGCTTTGTCGTGCCTCTGTTTGCTCCATTTAGTTTCTGCCTTTTGGAACAAAAGTACCTTGCCTGTGGAACAGAAGTTTCTCAAGTAAGAAATAAAAGTGTCTTACCTAAGAAATAAATGTCCCACAATAAGGAAACAAATGTTCCTATAAAGTGAAACGGGTGCTTTCTCGTAACGGGAGAGAAAGGAAGGAAACCAGTTGACGAGTTGACAAGGGAACAAGGGGCTGCGCAATGCTCCTATGCCGCATGGAACCTTGTTCCCTTGTCAACTTGTTAACTCGTCAACTTTCCCTCATAACCCTACAAAAAGAAATTATGCCTATATGTTTTGCTATAGGACAATCGATAGAATTGAAACCTTGTAATCTCTGTTTACGTAAAGGTTTACGTACCTTTTTGCTTTCTTTCCTTTTCCTTTTACATGCAATTCTCCTACTTTTGACCACATAAATCTGTTTAAAACCAATTCTAATATTATATTTATGGAAAGAAGCCTCTTTAAATTTGCTCTACTGGGAGTCATGTTCTTGATCAGTCATTCCTCTTTTTCACAAATAACGGAACGGGAACGTCCTGCGGAATGGAAACAATTAGTGAAAGGCGCCCGCTTTATGGATCGCTTTCTGCCGATGAAGGGAAATGTACTTTCCTCCGATACATGGGGTGCTGACTGTGTGCTTCCACGTTATGTAGATAATGGCATTGAAGACGGTATCTGGTCCTATTGGGGTGGAAATATCCGAAAAGGCGAAGATGGTAAATATCATCTATTTGTCTGTGGCTGGCTGGAATGTTCACCTAAAGGACATATGGAATGGCCTAACTCATACGTATTTCATACCGTAAGCGATAATCTGACAGGGCCTTTCAAGCCTGTTCGTATCATAGGTAAAGGACATAATCCTGAAATGTTCCGTGCTAAAGATGGCCGGTATGTTGTCTATGTAATTGATGGACGTTATGTATCCGATGATCTGAATGGAAAATGGGAATATGGAAAGTTTGATTTCAATGCACGCGACCGCCGTATTATCGAAGGCCTGTCTAATCTTTCATTTGCCCAGCGTGAAGACAGCTCTTATGTGATGGTTTGTCGTGGTGGTGGTATCTGGGTCAGCAGAGATGGACTATCGGAATACAATCAACTGACCGACAAACGGGTTTATCCGGATGTAGACGGTCGGTTTGAAGATCCGGTAATCTGGCGCGATCATATTCAGTATCACCTGATTGTTAATGATTGGCTGGGACGTATTGCTTTCTATCTTCGTTCAAAGGATGGAGTGAACTGGGTGGTCGATCCGGGTGAAGCTTATATGCCGGGAGTTGCTGTACATGCAGACGGACAGGTGGAAGACTGGTTCAAATATGAACGCCTTAAAGTGTATCAGGATAAATACGGACGTGCCATTCAGGCTAATTTTGCGGTAATCGATACGCTTAAAAACGAAGATAAACCTTTTGATCACCATAGCTCAAAGAATATTAGTATTCCCTTGAATCCGGGATTGTTGCTTACCATATTGGACGAGAAACCTATCACCTCGGGCACAAAAACAATTCGTGTGAAGATACAAGCGGAAGAAGGCTTCAATCCCCAGACAGATATAGATGTGAATTCCTTGCGTTTCGGTGCTTCTGAAGAAGTGAATTATGGCAGAGGCTGTCAGGTATTGACTACAGAAAATGCGGGCAAGGATTTGATTGTAACTTTCAATGGCAAAGGGAATGGTATCACTAAAGATGAATTTGCCCCGAAGTTGATTGGAAAATACAAAGACGGAAGAATGCTTTACGGGTATGCGCGTTTGCCATACATTGATTATATAGAACCGATCCTTTCAGCTCGTGCCCCAGTCTTTACCAAATCCGGAAAGGGACTGGAATGTATAGTGGAAGTACAGAATTTCGGTCAGGTAGAATCGAAGAAAGCATTGGTGGAAGTAGGGTACAAAAAGGAAGGGAAAACAATAAAAGTAGCTTCCGGTATGGTTCCGGCATTGAAGCCTTATGAAAAAACAGATCTGTTGTTTTCTGCTAAGGATAGGTTTGAGGAAGGAAAGGAATATGATTTGATAGTAACACTCTATTCCGGCAAAAAAGTATTGTCAACATTTAATCTAAAAAAGAAAGTATTGGAGTAATTTGAGAAAGCTATCTGTTCCAATGATTTGATAAGGGGATAAATATTCCGCTTACAAGGTATTAACTTCCTGTCGACAAGGTATCAACTTCTTGTCAACAGGAAGTTAACTTTTTGTATGCAAGGAGTTGAGATCTTGTAATATGTTGATAAATAGATTCTTCCTGTTTTGCTCAATCCTGATATAAAAGATTCTGTTCGTAAGCGGATGATTGAAATTATACCGTCAATATCTTTCGGAAACTTTCATTAAATTCCTATCTTTGCGAAAACCCGTATTACCTGAATGAGGTGAAACGATACTCGATGTTACTTCATTATGTAATTGATTTCTATAAAGAGTCAACAATAACAGGCGGGTAGTCGTTATTAGGTTATAGTTAAATTTCATTTTATGAAACATTTCGTTCTTTTTGCCTGCGTGGCTGTTGGTTTGATTTTTGCCGGATGTCGTAACCGGCAGGAACCACCTGTGCCGGTAGTTGTGCAGGAGGCTGAACCTAAGGATACGGCTGTGCTGGAATTTCCTCATCCTAAAGAAAAACAGTTGACCGCTGCCGATATTTCTCTTACCAAAGAATTGCTCTATGACCAGCATACCCTCGAAGATACCTATCCATATAAGGATACGGTACGTTCTTTCAAATGGGATGTCATTCGGAATTGTCTGGCCTATATTGAGAATATGCAGCGCGATACTACTGCAAGGTGGGTGGTGTTGCAGAATTATAAGAATCTGAATAAAGAAGCTCCCCTGGTACGTAAGTTCGTGCGGAATGTGTACCGCCGTGTATCTGATACATTGGGCGTGGAGCGCTATCAATCGGTGCCGCTGTATCTGCCCGCTGATACGTTGGTGCCCGAACGTTATGGTAGAGACGGTACTATCGCTTATCTGAAAGGCGAGGAAGGAAGTTTTTACCGGATATTACCCGCCACTTTTGAAGAAGAATGGCTGGCGCCACGCAGTTATCTGAAACAATTGCCGGATAGCACCGTCTTTAATCATGTGATTTTTGTCGACCGCCTGGATCAGAATATTACTACCTTGGAACATGTCTCGGAAGGTGAGTGGAAGATACGCAGCATGAATCCTGCCACTACCGGAATGCATGCTCCACCTTATGCTCAGGAAACCCCATTGGGAATGTATCTGCTTCAACAGAAGAAAACGCGTATGGTGTTCCTGAAAGACGGTTCGGCGGAGACAGGAGGCTATGCCCCCTATGCCAGTCGTTTTACGAACGGAGCTTATATTCACGGAGTGCCGGTGAATGCACCGCGTACAAGTATGATTGAGTATAGCTGGTCGTTAGGGACTACTCCACGTTCGCACATGTGCGTGCGCAATGCCACTTCACATTCCAAGTTCGTTTTCGATTGGGCACCTACCGAACGCTCTTTGGTTGTGGTGATTGAATAGTGAATCCTCATTTTTAACTATCTGTGTGATAGGTGTCTGGAGAAAAAAATGTAATTTAGCCGCCGTTATTTCTCTGGCTAAAGTTTTATGTTGCGATTTATTGTATTCATTTTATTCTTATTTCTTCCTTGTACCTTATTTCTGGGTGGCAAGTCGTCAGATAGCACTCCTGATTCTGCTGAAAGGGCTGCTGCATCTGATGTTGAGGCTTATGCGAGCTTATATCGTTCCATGCAGTTGGAAGGAGTCGTTAACTGGAAAGCTTTCCGGCAGGCTGTAGCAGGTTATTATAAAATAGACAATCGCAAGCGGGAGGTGTTGACATTGATAGACTTTTCCCGTCCTTCTACCGCAAAACGTCTTTTTGTATTTGATATGAGGGAGCGTAAAGTACTTTTTTCATCGGTTGTTTCACACGGAAAGAATAGCGGTGATAACTATGCTACTTCTTTCTCCAACGAATATGGTTCCTACAAAAGTTCACTGGGGTTCTATCTTACAGAATCTACTTACCAGGGAAAGAATGGGTATTCGCTTATTTTGAATGGTTTGGAAAAAGGAATCAATGACCGGGCTCGTGAGCGTGCTATTGTGATGCATGGGGCGGCTTATGCCGATCCTTCGGTAGTCAGCAGAGGGGGACGTTTGGGAAGAAGCTTTGGCTGTCCGGCTGTTCCGCAAAAACTTTCCCGTCCTATCATTGATGCCATCAAAGGAGGAAGTGTGATGTATATCTATGCTGAAACTCCCGAATACCTGGCACATAGTTCAGTCTTGAAAGGTGCGGACGGACTGTAGTTTAATTCTTTTCATGGCGAAGCATATTTTTGATGTTTGTCAATTCCTTTAATCTTATCTTTTTCTACCTTTGCGTGCAATTTTCAGAGGATTAATTTATGGCAACATCAAGAGAAATGACGGCAGGACGCGCATTGCCGTTGATATTCAATTTCACTATGCCTCTGTTGATGGGAAACCTGCTACAACAGACATACTCTCTGGTCGACGCGGCAATCGTAGGTAAATTCTTGGGCATTAATGCACTGGCCTCGGTTGGAGCAAGTACTTCGGTAGTTTTCCTTATTCTTGGTTTCTGCAATGGATGTTGTGGAGGTTTCGGTATTCCTGTGGCGCAGAAATTCGGAGCGCGGGATTATAGCACGATGCGTCGTTATATATCGGTCAGTTTGCAACTGGCGGCGGTGATGTCGGTGGTGATTGCGGTGGTTACGAGTATTCTGTGTGGGGATATCCTGCTGATGATGCGTACACCGGATATCATATTCCAGGATGCCTACTATTATTTATTGATAACGTTTATCGGAGTTCCCTGTACTTTCTTTTATAATTTGTTGTCCAGCATCATTCGTGCTTTGGGCGATAGTAAGACGCCTTTCTGGTTTCTGCTGTTCTCTGCTGTGCTTAATATTTTGCTTGATTTGTTCTGTATCCTGGTGTTGGATTGGGGAGTGGCAGGGGCTGCCATCGCTACGGTCTTTTCACAAGGTGTGTCGGCTGTGTTGTGTTATGGATACATGATGCGCCGTTTTGATATATTGCGGGGAACACCGGATGAACGGAAGTTCAACGGTGCTCTGGCACGGAGATTGATGTATATCGGTGTACCTATGGGATTACAATTTTCGATTACCGCTATCGGAAGCATCATGTTGCAAAGCGCCAATAATGCATTGGGAACTGCTTGTGTTGCGGCTTTTACGGCTGCCATGCGCATTAAGATGTTCTTTATGTGTCCGCTTGAAAGCCTGGGCATTGCTATGGCTACTTATACCGGACAGAATTATGGTGCGGGCAAGCCCGAACGCATTTGGATGGGAGTAAAGGTAAGTGCGTTAATGATGATTATTTACTGGGCATTTACGTTCTGTGTATTGATGCTGGGTGCACGTACGTTTGCCTTGCTTTTTGTGGAAGCGTCTGAACTGGAAATATTGAAGGACACGGAGTTGTTCCTGCATATTTCCGTGTCCTTCTTCCCGGTTTTGGGATTGCTCTGTATTCTGCGATATACCATTCAGGGAGCGGGATATACCAATCTTGCTATGCTTTCCGGAGTTTCCGAAATGATAGCACGTGTGCTGGTCAGTCTTTATGCAGTGCCTGCTTTCGGCTATCTTGCGGTCTGCTTCGGTGATCCGACGGCATGGATTGCGGCTGTCCTGTTCCTAGTGCCGGCATTTATTTTTGTATATCGGAGGTTGCTCCGGATGAGGAGAGAACAGTGAGTATAATTCCCGTACCTCCTCCCGGTGCCTGTGCTATTTGCAGGGTCGATTCACCGGTTACTTCCTGTTCTTCTATTATCACTGGGTATGGGTTGGTACGATAATCAGCCTTATCTCCATCTCTGTAGATAACAGCCTTATATCGTTTTCCTTTATCCAGAAAGGAGAGGGGAAGTTGCATCTCCCGAGGTTGTTCATTAGTGATGCTTCCTATAAACCAACGTCCGCTGCTTCCGCGTTCTTTACGGGCAATTGTCACATATTCGCCTATTTTTGCCTCGGGTACTATGGTTTGCTCCCAAGTAGTAGGGCAGGTGGTGATAAATGAAAACGGTTCAGGGTTCCGTTCATAGTTTTCTATTTCATCGGAGGCCATTTGCAGGGGACTGTATAACACAACGGATAAAGCCAATTGTTTGGCAAGCGTTGTTTGTACACGCGTCTGAGGCAACACCGGATTTTCGAAGCGGAAAGTGCCGGGGGTGAAATCCATGGGACCTGCCAGCCCACGGGTGAAGGGGATGATGGTAGTGTGTACGGGAGGATTGCCGCCATCTTTGTCCCAGGCATCCCATTCCTGCCCTCGTACACCTTCTTGTGTCATCAGATTGGGGAAGGTGCGTTGCAGTCCGGTGGGCATCACGGGTTCGTGATTGTCAATCATAATATGCTTGTCGGCTGCCAGTTCAATAACTTTCCGGTAGTGACGTACACCAAACTGGCTGCTGTGTCGCTCTTTGCCATCCAGCAGTTTGCCTACATAGCCTGTTTTGACTATTTGCACGCCGTGATCTTTATATAAATTGAAGGCTGCTTCTAGTTGGTTTTCATAATCAGATACCCAGCCGTCCGTTTCATGATGGCCGATAAGCGTCACGCCTTTGGAAGCGGCATAGTCGGTGATCTGTTTCAGGTCAAAGTCAGGATAAGGTTCGGTAAAGTTGAAATGATAAGTATCCCAACCTTTGTTCCAACCTTCAATAAGTACTCCCTGAAAACCGTGTCGGGCGGCAAAGTCTATATGCCGCAGTGCATTGGCAGTGGTAGCGCCGTGGCGTGGGCCTGTGTGCCAGGTGTGTTTATGCATGTGGTAAGTCCACCAGATTCCAATGTATCTTCCGGGTTGTATCCAGGATGTATCCTGAATGCGGCAAGGCTCGTTCAGATTCAGCATAAGGCGTGACAGGAGTAAATCACCTGCGCTTTCAGCAACAATCATTGTACGCCAGGGAGTGACACCGGGAGCTTTCATAAATACTTTTTCTCCCGTAGACCATGGAGTGAGATTGGCTTTCAGGGTCATACTACCTTCTTTAGGGATAAGATTCATGGCTGCATAATCTGTTAGATTGGCTTCATGGATGCTCAGGAAAAGTCCGTCATTGGTTTCCATTGTGAGTGGTGTGCTTACCCAACCGAGTTTACTGACAGGAGATGCCTCGTAGAGTGCTTCATAAAAATGTGCTTCGTAAGGTATGGACCAGGCTTTATGATCACCGGTCAATGCAAACTCTGTGAGTTCATCCATGATCACAAAGTCTTTTAATGCTTCCTGTTCCGGAAATTCGTAGCGGAAGCCGAACCCGTCATTGAACAGCCGGAACACAACATTGAATTTTCGTTTGGGGGCGGATGTTTTCTGTACGCGAATGGTCATTTCATGATAGTTGTTTTCCACAATCCGGTCTTCTCCCCAGATTTGTTCCCATGTCCCGCTGAATGAATGGTGAAGAGCTTCAGTTATTTCCAGATGGCCAGCAAGTGTATCTTCTTTCAGGATAAACCCGAGGCGTGACTTATCGAGTATGGGCTTTCCATTTCGTGAGAGTTCATAATAGAGTTTTCCGTTTTCTGTTTCTACATGCAGGCAGAGATTACCATCGGGAGAACTTACAGAGAGTTGCGATGCCGGATTGCAACCTGTGCAGAGGAAAACGATAAAGCTTACCCATAACAGAGAATAATTAGGAAGTCTTTTCATGATTTCTTTCTTATTTTTATATAGTCCAGTTCAAAGCATCCGCCTTTGGACGTACTGTTCTGAATGATTATATAATTAATACCGTTTTGCAGGGATATTTCTGTCTCCGCAGTTTGCCAGGCTGTTTTGTCAGCCTGTACAGGAAGTTGCAACAATTTCTCTATCGCCACATCATTGACGATAATCAAAACCGTTGCGTCTGCAGCTCCTGTATTTCGATATCTGATTTCCAGCGGATAGTCCCCTGTTTGGGGAACTTCCACTGTAAAGAGTACATTGGCGCCGGAGTTTTCAAGTCCTGTGACGTAGCCGGCACCACTGTAAGTATTCTCTTGTTTGCCATCGTTATCCTGTCCGGAATCGGATTCCTTGCAGGATAATAGGAGACAAGCCATTAGTAATAGATTGTAGTACTTCATTTACTTGATTGATTTTGCTCCATCCCTTACGGAAGCTGTTTCTGCTTCTATTTTCAAGGTCTTGTGTTGAATACGGATTACTTTACATTCATGGGGTCGCAATTCTACAGTGTATGTTCCCGACATACCTCCCAAGTCTTTGCGTTCCCATAAATCCCGTACATTGACGGCTTGCCCGTCTTCAATGCCCAGTTCACGACGGAAGTCAATGCTGCGTGTCTGTGGAGTACTTTCACGGTTGAATAATCCTACCACCCAATCTCCGTTAGGCAACTGGCCGATCCATCGGGAACTGTTTGCTGCATCCCGAAAGTCGTAACTCAATGGTTTGGCGGCAAAACCGAGACTGTTCAACTCGTTCATTTCCGGATTCTGGTAAACCCAGGCGTGATCTCCAATCGTATCATACTGGTCGGCAATGGCAAGTGCAGAACCTCCCATAATCATCAGCGAGAAAAGGAAGCGGCGTTCGTTGTCATTTGCCAGTTTATTCATACGCATAAAGTCACCGTCCAGTATCATTTGCCCTCGTGCACCGACATCGGCAAAACCAATGAATCCGTCGAAAGCATTACCGAATTGCGGCCAATGGTCTTTCTGCTGCCCGCGGCGGCGGTTGCTGACAAAGTCCCAGTCACCGTCGAAGCAGTCATCGTCAATGCGTATCATATCCCCGTATTTCAATTCCGTCTTGGCATGATTATAACAATGAGGCATCACAAGACTGAGGAAAAGATCATCTCCGGCAGCTTCGGCAATCCATGCCAATGCTTGTTCGTAGCGGCGGGTGCCATAGTTGGTTTCATAGTTTTCCAGGAAATCTATGCGAAGATAGGCGACACCCATTTCCTTGAAATAGCGGACATAATTCTGAATCCATTCTTTGGCTCCCGGTTTATCCACATCCACCCAATACAGAGGATCGTTGAACGATTTGTATCCCACAATGTCTCGGGTATGGTAAGAAGTTCCTTTTACAGGCAGATTCTGTTCATAGGCGGCACGGGTCAGCCACATGGGGTTGTAATAGACTCCCATCTTCATACTCCGTTCTTGCAGGTATTTAGTCCAGTAGCTGAAACCGTTTTTCCAGTCACTGTTGTACTTGGTGATATAGCCGTTCTCATTGACGGTTTGTGCAGCTTCTATCCATCCGTCGTTGCAGATCATGTCGTAACCGTAGGGTTTGAAAGTCTTCTCCATCCAGTCGATGTTTGCTTTCCAGCGCTCCTCACTGAGAGGAACGTTGGTTACAAAACACTCTTCGTAGGCAATCCAGTATCTGGGTCCCGTACCGTGACGGGTGAAGGGACTGTCACGGGCTATGGAAGACTGGGGACAGGATGATAAGAATAAGGCTGCAAAACCTAATAGTAACTTCAAATGGTTCATAATGGTAAAGTTTGGGGGTTAATTCACTTTTTCTACTTTCAGTTTCAGAGTTTGGGTATTTACGGTTAACTTGTATTTGCCGTCCGTTCCTTCGGGAATACCCCAGAAGTGGTCGCGCAGGTTACCTTCCATTTCTGAACATTTAAACATGGGGTATTCACCGGGTGTCACAATCTTGACGTTTCCGTTATGGTCTACACTTTCAGGCACCAGATAATTAACCTTATCCCAATCTCCCTTTTCAAGGCAGAATTTGAATTGCTTGTTTTCGTCACTGTAGATCAGGTTTACCTCTGCCGTATAGATTCCTTCTTCATCCGGATCGGGTGTTAGTCCGGTCGGATTGCCGGAGTCCCATCCGAATGCACTTCCTAAACCATAAATTGTCTTTATCTCCGGTTCCGGTTCTTCTGTTTCATCGCTGATCTTTTCGAGGGTTAGTTTCAGCTTCTTTACGTTTACTGTAATCCGATAGGTGCCATCGCTTCCTTCGGGTATTCCCCAGAAGTGGTCGCGCAGGTCGCCTGTCATTTCGGAGCACATCAGCATATCGTATTCTCCGGGAGTGATGACTTTCACGGCAGTACCATCATCTGTTGAAGTAGGTACCAGATAACGTACTTTGTCCCAGTCTCCCTTTTCGAGGATGAATTTGAATTGCTTGTTCTCTTCGGAGTATTTGATGACTTTATCTATGGTGAACGTATTCTGCTCAATCAACTTCAGTTCTGTGGGGACATTGGAATCCCAACTGAATATAGTGCCGAGTCCGTACAGTTGCGTGTAGTTTTCAACGGGTTCCACTACAACAATTTCTTTATCTTTCTCGCATCCTGCCAGTAGGGGGAGGAGGGCAAAGATGAATATAAGCTTATTGATTATTTTCTTCATGGTTATCTGATTTTAAATTGTAAGTTGTTATATCCGAGAGCCTTTCATCGGCATTTGAGTTCCCTTTGAGGAAACAGTTTGTTTCCCGGTGTGAAACTGGTAGTTTCAAGGCATGAAACTCCTGGTTTCAAGCAATGAAACTGTTGGTTTCTCGGTATGAAACTGAGAGTTTCAAATGATGAAACTATTGTTCACCTAAGGGGATGTTTTTTACCGGTTCGTATTAATTATATCCCGGGTTCTGTTTCAGTGTATGATCCGCTCCCATCATATCCCGTGGGATAGGGAAGATATCCCAGTGTGAGTCTGCATCGGGCTTCTTGTCCCACCATTCTTCCGTACAGTACAATCCCCAGCGGATAAGATCAGTCCGGCGTCGTCCTTCGGCAAGGAATTCACGTCCCCATTCATCGTAAAGCTCATCTTGCGTCAGGGTTACTGTACCTTCGGGTTTGTACAGGTATTCTGCCCATGTATCTTGCGGATAGTTACGTTTGCGTACCGCATTCAGCAGTTTTGCAGCCCCGTCCACATCGTTTGCTTTGAACTTACATTCCGCCAATGAGTAATAGATTTCCGCCAGACGAATTTCATTGTAATCGGCTTCGCGTTTACCCGCGTCTTCGTCGCTGTAGATGGGATACTTCACAAAATGCCATCCGGAGTTATGGTCGCCGGTATTCATGTTTGAAGTGCGGTCGGCGGGAAGTTGATCCGGAGCGAGTTCGTGAAATACTCCTACCTGGTCGCGGATGTAGATCTCATATCCTCCTACGGGGGAAGTTACTTTCTTTTCGGTGCCGTCATCGGCGATATAAGGCAGGTAGCCATAAAGGAACATACCTTCACGGGTACTGTTGCCCAGGTTCTTATACATGGTCAGGCGATAATCTTTCGGATATTTCTTGAATTTGCTGACAAATTTACCGAGTTTGAAGTTGTATTCATTATTATTCAGGTCGAGACTGGGTTGCAAGGCATATTTGGTATTGAAGTCTCCTTGTTTGAAAGCACCGAAGTAGAAACGCGCATTGACAGGGACGGCCCACCAGTATGTATCACCCGAATAGTGCCAGTAACTACGCCCGTAGGACGACGGGAAAGCAAAGATGGTTTCGTTGCATTTATCGTTTGTCCAGTCGAAAACTTCGTCCCAGGTCTTTCCCAGTTCGTAGAAGCCATAGTCACCGTCCAGAATATTTTGGGCATAGGTGGCGCATTCCGTATATTTAGAAGTGCCGATCCATTTTTCTGCATTCAGATAGAGGCGTACTAACAATGCGGCTGCACCGGCTTTGGTCCATTGTCCTTGTGCTATCCCGTTTCCGGCATTACCATTTTTGGCAGGCAATGCTTCGATAGATGTCTTCAGTTCCGTTTCGATAAAGCTGAACAGTTCCTGCGGCGTCACTTGCCCGACGGAGTTCTTGCTCTGATCCAGGCTGACAGCTAACGGTACATTGCGGAAAGCATCCAGCAGACGAATGTAGAACCATGCGCGTAATGCTTTGTTCTGCGCGATGAAGTTATCCATTTCCGGCTGTGACATATTGAATTTGGCAGGGTCCAGCTTTTGCAGGTCATCTATGACGGAATTGGCCTGCATAATTCCGGTGAAACAGTTTTCCCATTCACTTTTGATGGATTCATTGTCGGCAGCCCAGGTGTGGTAGTGCAGATATTGCCATTTGGCATTGTCATACCACCAGCCATCGCGTGCCCAGGTACCCAATTGATCGGCACAACACTCTTGCAAAACCTGGCGCGGCCCGATGCTGTAGAATCCATGTTCGAAGGGGCGGAATGTAGCTTTGATAATATCATCCTTTGTATTGTAATAGTTGGTAGACATAATTTGGTCGTATACCGTTTCCGTAAGGTCGGTGCATGCGCTGAGGGAGCCGAGAAGCAATGCTCCTGCCAGCGAACCGGTTAATATATTCTTGAGTTTCATATTTCTATTGTTTTTAAGGTTATACATTTAGAAGTCTAATTGAACACCGAACATTACCTGTGTAGTGGAGGGATAGTATCGGCGGGTACCTTCCGTACCGTTCAGGTTCACACCCGGAGTCAATCCGTTGGTCTGGTAAGTCGAAGGATCTACACCATTGAAACCTGTAATGGTGGCAAGATTCTTTCCGGTGACGTAGAGGCGGGCACTGTCCAGCCATTTGTTATTGATCTGGAAAGTGTAGCTTAGGGTTACCATATCGAGCTTCACATAGTCGCCGCGTTCAATGAAATAGTCGGTCAGCACATTCTTACCTTTCTTAATGGCCGCATTCTTGGTATATGCTTTTTTCAGCACATTGCTTTGCATACTGGGAATGCCCCAATAGAAGTCGTGTACATTGAAGAGGTCGAAGCCGAAAGCACCACGCAGGAAGATGGTCAATCCCCAGTTCTTATACGTCAAGGTATTGGTCATGGAAGCTGTGAACTTGGGAAGTCCGTTACCGGTTACCCGTTTGTCTTCTTCTTTGGCATCAGATATTTTAATCATCTCCGTATTGTCTTTGTTCCATACTACCCAGTCGCCATCGGCATCAATACCGGCATATTTCCAGGTGTAATAGTTACCCAGGCGTTGTCCTTCTTCTATGCGTTGCAACTTGCCCGGTTGATTCGGACTTTCCATATTCGCCAGATCGTAATAGTTCTGTCCGGTGAACTCGTTGTTGGAGAATTTGAGGAACTTGTTCTCATTGGTGGCGCCTACCAGATTGACGGTATAGCTGAAATCTTTCATCTTCACCGCCTGGATATTCAGATCGACTTCAATACCGGTGTTGCGCATGGTACCTACATTGACAAAAGTGGTAGAGAACAAGTATGGAGGAACCGGCACATTGTAGTCGCCCAGCAAATCTTGTTGCTTACGGTTGTAGTAATTGACCGAACCGCTCAATATTCCTTTAAACATGCTGAAGTCCACGCCGATGTTCCAGTTTTTACCTTTTTCCCATTTCAGCCCCGGATTAGGATTCTTACCTGCACCCCATACAGTGAAGTACTGACCGTTGTAGTAGTAACTGCCGAAACTGCTCATGGTAGACAAAGACAGGTAATTGCCGAAATCCTGATTACCGGTTACACCGTAGTCACCACGTATTTTCAGGTCATCAATCCATGTGATGTCTTTCATGAAAGCTTCTTCGCTGATACGCCAACCGGCAGATACAGCGGGGAAATAACCCCATTTATTGTCATCTCCGAAGCGGGAAGAACCTTCGTATCTTAAAGAAGCGGTCATCAGGTAGCGGTTTTTGTAGTCATAGCTCAGACGGCCGAAGAAAGCAATCAGTTTAGAATCGCTTTTGTTGGTACCCATTTCGTTGCGTCCTTCTTCCTTGGCCCATTCACCGGAACCGAGGTTGTTGTACAGAAGTCCGTCGGAAGAGAAATCCTTATTGGCGGCATTCAGACCTGAATTCTGGAAGTATTGATACGAGTAGCCTACCATGGCGCGGGCACGGTGTCCCTTCAATTCCATAGCGTAGTTGCCCAGCCATTCAAGACTATGCTGGCGGTACTTGCTGTAAGTGCGGCTGGCTTCTCCTTTATAGTCGTTCTTCATAGCCAGGCGGCTTGTGGAAGGACGGAACCAGTAGTCGAAATTATCCGATTGCTGGTCGGCAAAAGTCAGTTGCGTACTGAGGGAATGAATGGAATGACCATCTTTGGCGAGTAGGGGAAGTAAGTTTAGCTTCACAGTGGCATCCCAGTCCAATAGTTTGGTTTCACCACCGTTTTGTTCCAGCTTCAGTTCCTCTACAGGATTCCATAAGGCTTCCTGCCCGGTGAAGTCAGAATAAAGATTCGGATTTTCCGGATCAAACAGTGGGGTAGTGGGGTTGGCATCCATGGCTATCTTGAATGCATCCCAGGAAGAATTTTCACGGTAAGCGATACGCGGTGCGATATTTACGGAGAAATCTAACAGTCCGTTTTTAGTGGTATGGTTGATAGAGGCGCGTGCACCATACTCTTCGCGACTGGAACGTATATCGATACCGGTTGCATTGCGGTAATCCACACTGACGCGGTAATTACTCTGACTGGTGCCGCCGGACAATGTGACGGTATGCTGGTGGGTGAAACCGGTACGGGTAATCTCGTCAATCCAATTGGTAGCTCCACCCAAATCACTGGTCGGATTGTTGGGAACACGGTATTCGCGGAACTCTTCGGCAGTCAGTTGGTCGAGTTCATGCAGAGGAATACTGGCGGTCAGCATACCATTATAGGTCGCATGGAATTTACCGTCGCGTGATCCCTTCTTGGTTGTGATGACGATTACACCGTTACTACCTCGTGTACCGTAGATAGCGGAGGCTGCACCGTCTTTTAGAATATCCATGGAGGCGATATCGTTGGGATTGATATTCGTCAGGTTACCACCGGGAATGCCGTCGATTACGATCAGCGGGCCCAATCCGGCAGCACGTGAGGAAATGCCGCGAATCTGGATACTTGCCTGGTTGTTAGGGTCGGCGGCAGCTGTGTTGGTTACGGATACACCGGCCACTTTTCCCTGTATCATCATGGAAGGGTCCAGACTGCTGATATGGAGAAAATCCTTACTGGAGATGTGTGATATGGCAGAAGTAAGTTCTTTCTTATCCAGCGTTCCGTATCCGATAACGACTACTTCGTTCAGAGCCTGCACATCGTCTTCCATACGAATATTGATAGTCTTACGCCCGTCTACTTTCACTTCCTGTGTTTTGTAACTGATGAAGGAGAAGCGCAGGGAACTTGTGGGGCGGACGGTCAGCGAATATTTACCGTCGACATCAGTTATGGCTCCGTTAGTGGTTCCTTTTTCTGCAACGGATACGCCAATCAGAGGTTCATTGTTGGTGTCCGTCACTATTCCTGATACTTTGACTGTTGCATTTTGGGCGTTCAGTAATGCAGGGAGTAGGAAGAACATTCCAAGGAGTACATGAAAGTACATTTTCCAAGGATAAATCTTAGTTTTCTTTTTCATGGTACAATGATTTAAATGAGTTAATAGGTTCAATGAATTTTTTCCTTGGGACAAATGTATTTCGTATGGGCGGGAGAAAAAAGCAATGAAGACGGGATATAGAATGATAAAAGGAGGAATACGTTGATATTCAAATCAATGCATTCCTCCTTCCAACAGAAAATTAAGGTCTGTTTTAGAGCCTTTTCAGAGATATTGCGGGGCTAAATTCCTTTTTTTATTTGCATAATGTATTCTTCGAACTCTTCTTTCGGCACAATTGTTTTTCCTTTTACCCGTGCCTTATATACATATATAGTATTAATAGATAAGTTGAGGAATTTGGCAATCCGCTCGTTTTCGGTTACTCCCAAACGAATCAGGGCGAAGATGCGCAATTCTGGTGGCAGGTTGCCTGCCTCATCCAGAATCACCTGGTCTTCCGGGCGGAAGAATTTATTGTATTCCGTCAGGAAATTCGGGAAAAGTTTCAGGAAAGTCTGGTCGAAGGATGAGAACATATTCTCCCGTTCGGACTTTATATCGAACTCCTTATGCGTGATTTGTAAATCATTGAATTGGCGTGCTTTCAATTTACGATCCTGCTTTTTCAGCAGATTCTCTACTTTGTCCAGGTAATCGGACTTGCCATAAAGAGACTGGAAGATATATTGGTCCTTAATCTCGTTGGACTCTTGCAGTTTTCCATTCACTTCTGATATTTCATTGAATTGCTGCTGAATGGATTGTTTGGCAGTTTTCAGCTTTTTCATCTGCTTATAAATGATGGACAGGGTGACTAAAAGAGAGATGACCAGCAGGCTCATTACCGCCAATGATATTGTAACTTCCCTTTTCCTTTCTTCTATCAGGGTGAGGCGTTGCTTCTCAATGATGGGGAGTATAGTGTTTATTTCCATCTTACGGTGTCGGGCATTGTAGAAATTTGTTTCCTCCAGTGCTATCTGAATGTATCTGCTGGCACGTAATACGTCTCCTTTGCCATACAGATAACTCGAAAGTTCTTTTTTAGCAGTCGTTTCCCGCGTGGCGGAGCGTATATCCTGTATAGCTGATAGTGCCATGTAGTAAATGGCGTGTTCAAAATCTCCCATCCCTATGTACATACGTCCCAGCATGGAGTAGATGATTGCTTTTTCATGCGGACAAACGTCGTAATCATTCAGCATTTGCTTGTACATCTGTATTTTCTTCTCATTGTCACCTACACTGAATTTGAAAGCTTCTATTTTCTGGTGGTAGAAAGTGTGGTCGGGGGTATACAGTAGGGCGGAGTCACAGTAGAGGGTTATTTTCTTGTTGTAATCAGCATTGAAAGGGGTACCTTCATTGTAACTGCTCATATCGGAATACAATCTCATACAGAGCTGGTAGTATTCCGATTTAATGGAGTCCGGGGCATTTGCAACATGAATGGAACGCATCATGTCATATGCTTCTTTGAATAAACCGGTGGAAAGGTAACAATAAAACAGGTTACAATCTGCCTGAATAGATAGATTCTTATCGGTCAGGCGGTGTGATATTCCCTCTGTTTGTATGGCGTAGGAGTAAGCTGAATCGTATTGATAAGTGATATATTCATTAAACAGACGGTTGCAAAGGTTATACTTTTCCTGCTGGTTCTTGACGTATCGGAATTGCTGTTTGATGTCTTCTAACTTCTTTTCTTTTTGCTGGTAGTAGATTTCACGGTGTTCTATCTCGCTATCGAGGACAGAGAGTATAGAATCCACACGTTCTTTGGCGGATAATCCAATAATCTGGCATAGGAGCAGGAGGCTGAATAGGTATTTCATGATATGATGTGGGTTAAGAAAGTACTGCAAATTTAGAGATTTATTTTAAATATTACTTGTGAGTAAGAAAAAATAGTCGTTAACTTGTTTATAGAAACTGATATAAAGTAAGAGTATATGTGAATATGTAATTTTGTTGATGAGCAATAGGCGTGTCATTGGGAAAAACGTTATCTTTGGATCATAAAAGTAAAAGGTATGAGCCGTAACTTAAGAGCAATAACTATGTACGAATGGGCTAATGAAATGAACTGTGCCGTAACCGTATGTGACACAGAGGGAGTCATCCTTTATATGAATGAGAAAGCATGTTGCACGTTTGCCAAACATGGCAATCTGATAGGTAAGAATCTATTTGATTGTCATAACCCGCAATCGCAGGACAAGATACGTGAACTGCTTGAAACGGGAGGTGTCAATGCTTATACCATTGAGAAAAACGGAGTCAGGAAGATGATTTATCAGACGGCATGGAAACAAGATGGTGTGGTGGGAGGTCTGGTAGAGATTTCGATGGAGATACCCGGAGAGATGCCCCACTATGTGAGGAAATGAATCGTAAAATGGAAAGGTGATCATGCATGATGTGTTGCGAAGGCACTGAACGAAAAATCATACATATAGATATGGATGCGTTTTACGCATCCGTAGAGCAGCGTGACAATCCCGAGTTGCGCGGAAAACCTATTGCAGTGGGGTATGCGGAAGAACGGGGAGTAGTGGCGGCTGCCAGTTATGAGGCACGTCGCTATGGAGTACGTTCGGCCATGGCGTCGACGAAAGCAAAACGGATGTGTCCGCAACTTATCTTTGTTCACGGACGGATGGAAGTGTATCATGAAGTCTCCCGGCAAATCCATGAAATTTTCCACGAATATACAGATATCATTGAGCCACTGTCACTGGATGAGGCTTTTCTGGATGTGACAGAGAATAAGCCCGGCATTGCGTTGGCTGTAGATATTGCCAAGGAAATCAAGCAGAAAATACGGAATGAACTGAACTTGGTGGCATCTGCCGGTATATCCTACAATAAGTTTTTAGCAAAGATAGCGTCCGATTATCGTAAGCCGGACGGGCTGTGTACCATCCATCCCGATCAGGCGATGGATTTTATTGCGCGTCTGCCTATCGAGAGTTTCTGGGGGGTAGGTCCAGTGACGGCAAAGAAAATGCACTCATTGGGTATTCATAACGGCGAACAGTTGCGTGCATGTTCGCAGGCTATGCTGCTGCGTGAGTTCGGCAAGGTAGGAGCATTGTATTATGATTGTGCCCGGGGAATCGATCTTCGTCCGGTAGAGGCGGTACGTATCCGTAAGTCCATTGGTTGCGAACATACCTTGGAGAAGGATATTTCGCAACGCTCATCGGTTATTATCGAACTGTATCATGCGGCAGTGGAACTGGTAGGACGTCTGGAACATAATGATTTTAAGGGAAATACACTGACGTTGAAAATCAAATTCCATGATTTTAGTCAGATAACCCGGAGCATAACCCAATCCAAAGAACTAATTACTCTTGATGTGATTCTGCCTTTGGCTAAACAACTGCTGAAGGAGGTGGATTATGAACATCATCCCATCCGGTTGATAGGGCTTTCCGTTTCCAATCCACGGGAAGATACCGGGGAAAAAGGCGTTTGGGAACAGTTGAGCTTTGAATTTAGTGATTGGAAGTAGGTGTTTTTTTATGAACTATCTATTGTTACGTTTATTGCTACGGTCTATTAATTCTAAAGCGTTGAATTTACATACTGTGACACAATCCCCGCAGGCAGTACATCTTTCAGGATATTCTACTGCTATATGCGCTCCTGTACTGTCGTTTACTAAATCCAATACTTTGTGATGACATCTTTTCATACAGCGTTTGCATCCGGTGCATTGATTATCAACTACATGAACAACTTTACTCTTTGCACGTTTACGCCTGTGAAAATGACCGAGTATAAAGAACAAGATCAGGCTTGCTAAAATAATATATAATGTATTCATTTCTTTTGCAGATATTGTTTCAATGATTTTGTTACGCCTGCAAAGTTACAACGGTGTAATTGGGCAGAAAATAGAATAAACAGGGAATATATTGGACTATTTGTGGAATTTTTGTCTGAAAGCTCCTGGGGATATTCCTGTGACTTTGGAAAAAAGGCGTGAGAAATAGGTAGGGTCTTCATATCCCAGAGAGAAAGCAATCTCTTTTACATCCATGTTTGTGTAATAAAGCAGTCGTTTAGCTTCCAGAACCACCTGTTGGTGTATCCAATAACTTATAGGAAATCCGGTTGTGATTTTCACCGATTCGTTGAGGTGTGAAAGCGAATAATTTAATGCTTTAGCATATTGAATTGGACTTTTTAATGTTCTTACATTATCCAATAGTAATGCCTGAAATTGATGTGCTATAAATAGCGAACGGGTTTTGGAATAATGTAACTCTTCCTGTTGTTTGGAATATTGTTCTGCTATAATCCCTATAAATGCATTTGCTACATTTAATGTAATCTGTTCGCCGAAAGTAGTGGGCTTTTCCTGTATGATTGTATGCAGTAAATGAGCCGTTTGAGCCAGTTTATCCGAAAAGGATGCGTCTGGCATTATCGGTTTTTGTGTAGTAAGTTGTTTCTCAAACTGGTTTCTGAAATGATTTTCGATTAATACAGGGTCTATAGCCAAAAAATATCCTTTCGCTTTTCGCATTACAGGTGTGAAGTGTACTTGGCCGGGGCGGACATAAAATACTTGTTCTCCCTGTACTCGGATGTCTTCAAAATCAATAGTCAATATTGTTTCTTCTGTATCTATAAATAGGAATAAATAATAATCATCTCGGTGAGCTATGTATTTTTCCGATTTTGTGTTTTCAGCATATTTACTATCAGTTTCATAATAATCGAATTGCATACCGAATGGTGTGTTAGCATCCATTCGGTGCATGGGGATAGTTGGCTGTTTCTTCGTACTCATATATGCAAAAGTATTCATTTTAGCGAATATACAATAGCCAAAGGCAAACAAACTTTGATACTAAATGGATGATTTTGTACCCAACTACGGATAATTGAATACCTCCGTTTTACTGTAACTTGCGTATCTTTGCCTCATCACAAAGAAGAAATCTAACTTTTTAATATCATGAAGAGAAACACGTTTTACCGTATTTTTATTTCCTTCTGCCTGCTTTTCATGGCAGGTATCTCCGCACATGCATATACTGAACGAAATCTTTTGCAAAAAGCTGCCGGTAGTGAAGAACAACTGAAAGAAGCATTGGTGATGAATCAGAAGTGGGTACCTTATCCTGCTTATAACGACCGTGCCGGTTGGGACGAATTGCTGGGTACCAATAAAGAAAGCCTGATTCGTGCCGGAGAGAAAATGCTTAATTACGAATGGAAAGTAATCCGTGCTACCGATTACTTAGAGTATGAACGCAGCGGTGAACGGAACATTATGCAAAATCCCTATGAGGCCAACCGGAAAGCAATCAATGCCCTGATGCTTGCCGAACTTGCCGAAGGAAAAGGACGGTTTATCGACCAGTTGATAAATGGAGCATTTTACAGTTGCGAGATGACTTCCTGGGTACTTTCTGCCCATCTGGTACGCCAGAGCACCAAACGCTCTTTGCCCGATTATCGCGAACAGGTGATTGATCTGGGTTCGGGAAATTTCGGTTCCATGCTGTCGTGGGTATATTACTTCTTCCATGATTCTTTCGATAAAATAGATCCTGTAATCTCTCAGCGCTTGCGTCATACTTTGCAGGAACGTATTCTCGATCCTTATATGAACAATGACCGGGAATGGTGGATGGCTTTCCAATGGAAACCGGGAATGATTATCAATAACTGGAATCCCTGGTGTAACTCCAATGTATTGCAATGCTATCTCTTATTAGAGAATGACCGTGATCGTCTGGCAAAGGCTGTTTGGCGCAGCATGCAGTCGGTAGACAAGTTCATCAATTTTGTAAAGGCTGATGGTGCTTGTGAAGAAGGTCCTTCTTATTGGGGACATGCAGCCGGAAAAATGTATGATTATCTCCAGATACTTTCGGATGGAACAGATGGAAAAGTATCTCTTTTCAAGGAACCGATGATTCGCCGGATGGGAGAATATATCAGTCGTACGTATGTAGGAAACGGTTGGGTAGTGAATTTTGCGGATGCTTCTGCCAAGGGTGGAGGCGATGCACCGTTGATTTACCGTTATGGTCGTGCAGTCGGCAGCGAGGAAATGATGCAGTTTGCAGCCTATCTACTGGATGGTAAACGTCCTTCTGTACCTTTGGGCAATGATACTTTCCGCTCCTTGCAGTCCATATTATGGAATGGAGAACTGGAAAAGACGGCCGCTGCCCATACCATACCTGCTTGTACCTGGTATCCTGAAACGGAATTCTGCTATCTGACCAATAAATCCGGCTGGTTCCTGGCTACGAAAGGCGGATTCAATAATGAAAGTCATAATCATAATGATGTAGGTACATTTTCATTGTACGTCAATACGATACCTGTGCTGATTGATGCGGGGGTAGGAACTTATACACGTCAGACGTTCAGTAGCGAACGTTATACCATCTGGACCATGCAAAGTAATTACCATAACCTGCCGATGATAAACGGAGTACCCCAGAGTTTCGGTCAGAATTATAAGGCTACGGATGTCGTCTGCCAACCGAAGAAACGTTTCTTCTCAGCGAACATTGCGACTGCTTATCCGAAAGAAGCCGAGGTAAATAACTGGACACGTGCCTATTCATTAGGCGATAAGCAACTGACGATTACCGATAACTTCTCCCTGAAATCAACGAAAGAACCTAATCAGGTGAACTTCCTCACTTGGGGAAAGGTGGATATTTCCGTGCCCGGAAAGGTGACGATAGACGTACAGGGACAGAGAGTAACTTTGGAATATCCCGGTGAATTCACAGCAACCGTTGAAACAATCAATTTGCCCGATACACGTCTTTCTAATGTTTGGGGAACGGAGATTTACCGTATTGCCTTGAAAGATAAAGATGCACGATTAACAGGTAAGTATAAGTTTGTTATTAAATAAAAAAACTATATTTGCGTATTAGAATACAAGAAACGCAAAATTATGGGATGTTTTATGAATTTATTATGGCTGGTGTTCGGAGGTATTTTTACCGCTATAGAATACCTTGTTGCCAGTTTATTGATGATGATTACCATTATCGGTATTCCGTTCGGTATGCAAACTCTGAAAATGGCTTCACTTGCATTATGGCCTTTCGGTAAAACGGTGCGGAGTGGCGAGCGTTCGGGTGGTTGTCTGTATATACTGATGAATGTGTTGTGGATACTTCTGGGCGGTATCTGGATTTGCCTTTCTCATCTGGCATTCGGTGTCGTGTTGTGTATCACCATTATTGGTATCCCCTTCGGGCTACAGCATTTCAAACTGGCAGGATTGGCTTTGACGCCTTTTGGAAAAGACATCATAAGCGACTGATAAAAGAAGAGGGCGAAAAAACTTTCGGTTTTCCGCCCTCATTCATTTTATTTAAAGGTGTTATTTTACATGGTAGCCTGCTTTGCGAGCAGTTTTTGAAGTTTGCCATTTAAAGCCTGGCACATAGTTCCGTTTCCCATTGCTTGATAGCGTTTAATACGGTACTGTAACATAAAAATTTCATTTGCATTCTTTTTCATAATTGTCATCTTTTTGTGCTTTCCGCGTTTCGGAAAGCGGGTTTTACATCTTTTCTTTTATCTTATTAACGCTGCAAAGATACGAATTGTTCACGATAAATATGTTTTAAAACATAAAATAATGCACTTTCTCCTCGTTTTTCTTTAGAAATGCCCGTTTTTGCTATATGCATATTACAAAAGTGTGACTAAAAATGGAATAAATGACCTATGTACGATCTATTAATAATTTATATACCTTTGTAGCATCTTACACATAATCAACCCTTACAAATAGGAAGTCATAATGATAAATAAACTGTTGACACTTTTACGAAGCCCTTATCCATCATTGGTGAAGAGATGGAAAAGCGTGATAATACCTTCACTTATAGTGTTTCTGATCCTTTTTGTGTTGCAGCCTTTTGGCATTTCTATGATGGGAGGCTATAAATTCTGGGTAGTGTTAGGTTATGGAGTGGTTTCTTCATTGGCACTGAGTATCTCCACGTATTTGTTTCCTGCTTTGTTTCCCCGTTATCATAGTGAGAAGAACTGGACATTAGGGCGCGAATTGTTAGGAACTTTGGGAGCTTGTTTGCTGATTGCGATAGGTAACTGTTTCTATACGGCTTGGGTATTTGGTTCATTCATACTGAGCTGGAAAGGATTTCTGATAAGTCTGGCTTGGGTGGCGGTTCTTGCTCCTTTCCCCATAATCTTCTTTTTGATGTGGAATCGTAATTTGCAGCTGGTACGTAATCTGAAGGAGGCAACGGAGATCAACTACGCTCTTGCGAAAAGAGAGAATACCCAGAAGGAGAAGATTCGGACAAGGAATGAGGAACAGATAGGAGAGGGTAGGGCAGCAGAAGAAGTAGCAGAAGAAGAAACTCCTATGCAATTGGTTTTCTCCGGCGGAACGAAAGAAATGCTGGAAGTGGATGCCCATACCTTATTTTATGTAGAAGCAGAAGGGAATTATATAAGAGTAGCTTACAGTAGTGCGGATAAGATGCAGCAAAAGTTAGTGCGGGCTACTATGAAGCAGGCAGAAGAAGCAGTTGCTGCCTGTTCGTTCATTGTCCGTTGTCACCGGGCCTTTCTGGTGAACATACGCACTGTGGTAAAAGTAGATGGAAACTCACAAGGATACCGTTTGAAACTGGAAGGATGTACGGAAGAAGTTCCGGTCTCTAGAGGCTATGCAAAAGAGATAAAAACGCTGATAGAAGGGGGTACGGAAGGGTAGTCATTCGTCACAGAATAAAGAAAAATACAGCCATTCGTCACAGGAGGAGTGCTGTTTGTCACATATCCGGGCAGTCTGTCCCGGATATTTTTTTGCCTGAAATTCTTAGTCTATGTTTGCTGACGGAAATCGTAAAGAACATAGATTAAATGAAAAGATTGATTCTACTTTTTAGTGTAAGTGTATTGCTGATAGTGCAGCACTTGGAAGCGCAGACAGCTGTGACGGATACCGTTTTCTTGCAACTATACAATGATAGTGTAGATTTAAAGGAAGTAGTTGTGAAAGGTAAAAGAACACCTGTTGCCAACAGTCGTTGGAGTGATATGAGTCCGGTGGAACTGGTGACCGTGGGAGGTGCAAACGGTGATTTGTATCAGGCATTGCAGACACTGCCGGGCACACAGGTACAAGGAGAAAGTGGCCGGCTGCTGGTGCGCGGCGGAAGTAGTGATGAAACACAGACATACATTGACGGAATGCACGTCTTGAATCCTTATACGGCTACAGGTATAAACTCACCGGCACGCGGGCGTTATTCCACTTTTATGTTCAGTGGTGTCAATCTGGAATCGGGTGGGGCTCCGTTGGAATACGGGGATGCACTCTCGGCTGTGTTACCATTGGAGACAAAGGATAAGAGCTCTATCAATAAGTTAGGCATCAATGCCTCTACGGTAGGCTTCGGTGGAGGAGGTACACGGGCTTTCGATAAAGGTTCGCTTTCGGTGAACCTGGATTATCAGGACTTATGTGTCTATGATCATATCTATTCAGGACGTACGGATTTTGAAGATCCCTACCGGATGATGACCGGATCGGCACAATTCCGCTATCATCCCGATGATGCTACGCTTTTCAAGATTTATGGCGGCTATGATCATACTGACTTTTCCAATTATGAAGGCGCTGAACGTAGACTGTTCGATCTGAATGAGAATAATTTCTATCTCAATACAACTTTCCGTAAGCGTACTTCCGGTGGATGGAACTGGTTTGCAGGTGCAGCATTCTCTTTCTTTGAACAGAAGATAGGTAATGTATCACTTTCGGCAGATCATTGGATGGAACAACAACAGGAACTTCATGCAAAGGCAAAAGTGTTCAAGCGTATTTCTCCGGCTTTTCGTCTGGATATGGGAGCGGAGAGTTTTATCCGCCGGTATGAGAATCGTTATCAATATCAGATGAAAGAGGCGGAGGGAATAGATAGCCATCATGAAATCAATCCGACGATCAGTGCAGGCTTTCTTTCGGCAACTTACTATCCGGTGGAGCAACTGAAGGCGGAACTTTCTGTCCGCACAGAATATACTTCATTGAATGAAAAGGTGAATTTCTCACCCCGTCTGGCTGTTAATTACTATTTGGGAGATGTAGTACTCTCTGCTACGGCGGGACGATATACACAGTTGCCGGTTAGCAGATTGCTGGCTCAGGAGAACAAGTTGAAATCGGAATCATGCATTCAGTATAATGTGGGTGCACAGTATGAGGGTGATGGACGTTTCTACAAAGCTGAACTTTATTATAAGAAATATGACCGTCTGGCATTGGTGGAAAAGGGAACGGTAGATGCAGCGGAAGTGTTGACTTCCGGTGGTTATGGCTATAGTAAAGGTTTCGACTTATTCTTTAATGACCGTGTCCTGCTGAAGAATCTGGAATACCAACTTTCCTATACATATAATATTGCCAAGCGGAAGTTTCAGGAATATACGGAACTGACTACTCCGCAATATGCCACTCGGCACAATGCATCCGTAGTGCTGAAGTATTCCATTCCGCGAATCGGCACGATAGTCGGTTTGACGAACCGTTTCAGCAGTGGGCGTCCCTATCATAATCCGGATTTACCGGGTTTGATGAATGATCATGTGAAGCCTTATAACAGTCTTGATCTCGGACTGACATTCCTGCCCAGTAAGAAGGTGATTATCCATGCTTCTGCTACCAATATCCTTTGTCGGAAAAATGAGTTTGGGCGGGTGAATAATAAAGCTATTCTGGCTTCAAACGATCATTTCTTCTATATCGGGGTGTTTATCACACTTGGGAAGAAGGCGGCTTATGATGTCTCTAATTTCTAATTTAATTAAAAGAAAGGTCCGCGTTCGTCCGCCTAATCCGCGTTGTCCGCGTATCTATTTATAAACTCTTTAAAAACAATTCAAATGAAAGCAATGATTATTAGTTTCGTATGTGTTTTGGCTTTTGCAACTCAAAGTCTGTCTGCACAAAATCTTACTCTGGAAGTACGTGGTATTGAAAATGTGGCTGGTAAACTCTATGTCGCCATCTACAACTCTCAGGAGACATTCATGAAGAAGCCGCTTGCCGGTTTTGCAGTAGAGGTGAAGGATAAAGTTGTGTCTATCCCTTGTAAAGGGCTCCCGGCAGGAACTTATGCCTTCTCCATGTATCAGGATGAGAATGGAAATGGTAAATTGGATACCGGTGCTTTCGGTATTCCTGTGGAGAAGTTTGGTTTCAGCAATGATGCCGAAGGCGTTATGGGCCCCCCTTCCTACGAAAAATGCAGTATTACCTTCTCTGAGGATACAACTTTAGTGGTACATCTGAAATAAACTTCAGATAATTCTTTAACTTTGTAGCTCACACCTTAATTAATGTAAGTATAATGAGACGAGCTACACAACTTTTCGGAATATGCTGGCTACTTTGTCTGCTTGCTGCCTGTGGAGAATCCCATTTCATGACCGATGCCTCGTATCGTTCGCGCGTGGAGCAGGACTTTCAGCAAAAGAAGGCTCTGATGCCGCAGGGAGAACTATTTGCAATACTGGATGATGCTTCGCTGAGCACTTATGAGCAGGAAGCCCTGGAATTCCTTTATGCCTATATGCCACTGGCGGATATTACTGATTATCCTGGTGAATTTCACTTAATGAATATCCGCGCATCCCAGCGTGCCGCAGAAGAAATGCCTTGGGGGAAGAACATTCCCGAAGATTTGTTCCGACACTTTGTACTTCCGGTGCGGGTGAACAACGAACAATTGGATAGTGCGCGGGTAGTGTTCTATAAGGAGCTGAAAGACCGTGTGAAGTCCCTTTCTTTGTACGATGCCATCCTGGAAGTGAACCATTGGTGTCATGAGAAAGCTGTCTATATGCCTTCCGATGCCCGTACCAGTTCACCACTGGCAACAGTGAGTACTGCTTACGGGCGTTGTGGCGAAGAATCTACCTTGCTGGTGGCGGCACTTCGCTCGGTAGGTATTCCGGCACGGCAGGTTTATACACCACGATGGGCACATACGGACGATAACCATGCATGGGTGGAAGCCTGGGCAGATGGTAAATGGCATTTCCTGGGTGCTTGCGAACCGGAACCGGTACTGGATCTTGGTTGGTTCAATGCCCCTGCCAGTCGCGGAATGTTGATGCATACAAAGGTTTTCGGACGTTATGAAGGAAAAGAAGAAGTAATGTCCGTTAACCCCACGTATACGGAAATCAATGTGATTGATAATTATGCGCCTACAGCGCAAGCCAAGGTTATGGTGAAAGATGAAGCGGGAAATCCGGTTCCTGACGCCTGTGTGGAGTTCAAACTCTACAATTATGCAGAATTCTATACCGTAGCAACGAAACATACCGACGATGGTGGTGTGTGCGGACTGACTGCCGGAAAAGGGGATATGCTTGTCTGGGCCTCCAAAGATGGCCGTTTCGGCTTCTCCAAACTTTCTTTTGGCAAGCAACCGGAACTGACCGTAACCCTTGATAAGCAAGCGGGTGACAGCTTCACGGTAGATATTGATATCGTGCCTCCCGCAGAAAGTGCCAACTTACCCGAAGTGACGCCGGAACAGCGGGCGGACAATGACCGCAGACTGGCGATAGAAGACTCTATCCGTAATGCCTATGTCGGTAAGTTCATCTCGGAAGAGGCAGCACGCAACTTTGCGAGAGATTATAAGTTGGATCGGGATGCAGTAGCCAAGATTCTGGTTGCCGCCCGTGGAAATTACAGAGTAATTCGTGAGTTCATGACTCGTCTGCGTTCTGATAACTCCAGGAAAGGAGGGATAGACCTTTTGCAGCAGATTTCGGCAAAAGACCTTCGAGATGTCCGTCTGGATGTGTTGATAGATCACATGCAGTCTCGTGTGCGTACTACGAATGCCGGATATTTCCGTAAATATGTGCGCAATCCGCGTGTAAGCAATGAGATGTTGACTCCGTATAAAACTTTCTTTGGTAAAGTGATTTCGAAAGAAGATGTTGAGGCTTATGTGGCAGAGCCTATGAAGATGGTTGCATGGGTGGCAAAGAACATTCAGGTGAACAAGGAATGTAATCTGGGGGCACCTCCTGTATCTCCCGAAGGTGTGTGGAAAGCACGTTTGGCCGATGCCCACAGTCGTGATATCTTCTTCGTATCCATGGCACGCAGCATGGGAGTTCCCGCACGCATTGATGAAGTGACCGGTAAAGTACAGCTGATAACTGACGACGGAGCCATAGATGTGAACTTCGAAGCAGCCGGACAGGTACCTGCGCAGAGGGGCAGGCTTGCAGCTACATATACACCGATTCAGTCACTGGATAATCCGAAATATTATTCTCATTTCACTATTTCCAAAGTAACTCCGCAAGGTAATTTGCAGTTGTTGTCTTACGATGAGGGTGACACAGACATGGGTGGCGGCGTTACATGGAGCAGTTTGCTGAAGGAGGGAACGTCTCTGGATGCCGGAGATTATATTCTGGTAACCGGTACCCGCCTGGCAAGTGGTGGTGTATTGGCGCAAATGACATCATTGAATGTGAAAGCAGGTGGACGTACAGAAACGAAATTGGTGATGTGTGAAAATAAAGATGAGGTACAGGTTATCGGAAACTTCAATTCGGAGAGCTTGTTCACAACATTGGAAGGCGGCAACAAACAAAGCCTGCTTCAAGCCTGTGGCCGTGGATACTTCGTTGTCGGTATTCTTGGAGTGAACCAGGAACCTACAAACCATGCCTTACGGGATATCTCTGCTTTGAAAACCGATCTGGAGAAATGGGGTAGAAAGCTTGTATTACTCTTCCCGAATCAGGAACAGGCCGGCAAATATCGTGCTGCTGACTTCCCCGGTTTACCCAATACTGTGATTTATGGAATCGACACAGAAGACATAGCTCAGCAGATTGTGAAGAATATGAAGTTGAAACGTAAAGATACATTGCCCATATTTATCATTGCCGATACTTTCAATCGCGTGGTATTTGTTTCACAAGGTTATACCATCGGTTTGGGTGAGCAGTTGATGAAAACGGTGAAAGGACTATAAAAAGATAAATAATAAAAAGAGGCTTTGAAGCCTCTTTTTATTATTTATACGATTCTTGTCTGAGGTATAAGTGCCGTTTCGGCTTTACTTTTAAAGAATGATTATCTTTTAGAGATATTGCTACACATTCTCACTTTTTTCCTTTTTGATGCAATGTGACTGTTTCAAAATAATCCCATGCTTCCAGAGTAAGGTCGAATGTACGTTCTTCATCGGAAGGATTGGCTCCTAATCTGCAAATGACTTCAGTATTTGTATGAACATCCTGATAAAAGTCGTAATAGTCTCCCCTCACATGTTTTCCATCTTTCTTTACTTGTGCACTATGCGTATCATTATCATCGTATAGATTGGTTATATCTCCATCTCCAACCTTCATGCTGATATTAACCAACCACCATTGGCTATACTGGCTGCTCTTTAAAAGATAATTACCTCCTGATTGCGGTACTTCAACAATTTGTCCGCCATCAATAACATTAAATTCTTCTTCGTCTTTAGAACAACTGTTACAGCAAAGTATCACTAATACAAATGTAATTAACTTTAGTATTTTCATAATCTTATTTTATGTTTTTATTTATACAAATGTAGTTGCGATTTAAAATGGATTCAATACCTAAAAATGATGAATATTAACTTGTTTATACCTATTAATGACTATCTAAATGCAAACAGATGATTTCATAAGACTTTGGTGAATGGCTGATGAACGGGTGGTAAAGGGAAAGAAAAAATAGAGTGTGAGAGGCTTATTTGCAAGCCTCTTCCATTTTTTGTATCACTTCCGGTGAAGGCAACCCCTCTGTCATTCCTGTCAGCAATAAACTGAAGTTATCGGCTAACACTTCTTCCGGGTCAATGATGTACTGAGTATTACGTCCCATTCTGTCATAAAAATCAGAGGCTTCGTTAATAGAGTAAACCACTGCCTTACCTTCTTTCTCAATCGCTTTGCAGGTATTCTTGTCGATGGGAACGAGGCCAATATTGAGGTATTGGAAGAAGCTACCTCCCTCATAAGGCCTGGTTGAATAAATAACCATGCAGCAATCTTTCTTTTCACCGTTGATGGTAAAAGTAGCATAACTGTCGTGGCGGATAACATCCGGATTGGAGATAAACCGTTCTTTCAACTCTTCGGGAAATTCAATTTCCTTCGGAAGAATATTAAAACCGATGATGCTGTACATCTTCTTACGGAAATCCGGATTGTTCCGGGTAAGGACGTGAAATGCTTCATGCGCCAACAATTTGGTTACATATTCAGGATGTTCGAGCAACCTGTCGATAAGTACGATGTAAGTATCTCGGGTATATCCTCCCGCACCACCTTCTTCTTTTATCGTTGACTTTATTAATCTGACTTCTTCCGGGAAAGGAAGTTTCAGCTCTTTTTCACGGATAATCTGATTGATGGATTGAGATGACTTCTGAAGCAGAGCCGTTTCCTCGTCATTCCAATTACGGGTCTGTGCGCCGGCAAACTGCAAATATCCCTGTTTTCCGCCTTCGATGCCAACGGTATGTGAAGCCAAGTCAAATGAGCTCCATCTGCGGATATGCTCGTCTTCTTTCTGAAGAAGGAGTGCGGCTTCTTCCTGTTTCAGGAAAGTAGGGACAATGCTGTCGGAAGTGGAGTTTGAGGAACTTTGATTTTTAGCTTCATGCGCACATGAAATGCTGAGGAGAGTTAATAAAGTGATTACACTTAATGCCTTCATATTGATTGTTTTAAATTAATTCTTAATGGGACCGATCAACGACTTTATTGTTCTTTTTACGCGTTCTGCGGTAGTGATGGGGCGACGATACTCTTCTATGTTCACAGTACCACCCATCGAAACTGTTCCGTTCCTGTGCAGCATTTTGCTTTCGATGGTCTCTCTTGCTGAGAAGTGGAACTCCCGGATACCGGTTTCTGTGGCGATGTGAGCAATATTATTTTCATTTACTCCGCAACCTGCCAACAGGATAATGCGCCCGTCTGCCTGCTGCTGCAATTTCTTTAATAAAGGGATGCCCTGTTCGGCCGTGGCCTGTGCACCGGAAGTAAGAATACGGTTACAACCTAACTCTATGATTTGCTCCAGCGCTTCCTGTGGATTGCGGCATACGTCGAAAGCACGATGGAACGTAACGGACATACCTTGTGAAACTTCGATCAGCTGCCTCATTAAGGACAGGTCTACATCTCCTTTAGCGGTAAGACAACCGAATACAACTCCGTCTGCTCCCAATCGACGGGCGTTGTCGATATCCTTCAGCATAATGCGTTGCTCGATGGGGGAGTACAGAAAATCTCCGCCACGGGGACGGATGATGACGTGCAGAAGAGTCTTTGTTAAGGCTTCCCGGGCAATGACGATATCTCCGTAGGATGGGGTAGTACCCCCTTCCGGTATTCCGGCGCATAATTCCACCCGGTTTGCTCCTCCTGCCTGTGCGGCAAGGCAACTCTCCACGGAGTTGGCACAAACTTCAAATTGATATTGCTCCATAATTGATAATCAGGATTACTTGGTTTGTAGATGCAAAAATAAGAAACAGTTTCGTGAATGACAAAGAAAACAAAAAGAGGCAGGGATTTTTTGTTTCCCCACCTCTTTATCACTAGTTTCAATCTTTACAATTTATTTCGCATAACTTACTGCACGTGTCTCACGGATTACTGTGATCTTCACCTGTCCCGGATAAGTCATCTCATCCTGTATCTTCTTCGCAATTTCACCGGAAAGGTTTTCAGTCTGCTTATCGTCAATCTTATCAGCACCAACGATTACACGCAACTCGCGACCTGCTTGGATAGCATACGTCTTCGTCACACCCGGATAGGCCATTGCCAACTGTTCCAGATCGTTCAGACGCTTGATGTAAGCCTCAACAATTTCGCGACGTGCTCCCGGACGGGCACCTGAGATAGCATCACATACCTGTACGATGGGTGCCAGAAGGCTCGTCATTTCCACTTCATCGTGGTGGGCACCGATAGCGTTGCAGATATCTGGTTTTTCTTTGAATTTCTCAGCCAACTTCATACCATAGAGTGCATGCGGCAATTCCGGCTCTTCATCGGGCACTTTACCTATATCATGCAGCAATCCGGCACGTTTTGCTTTCTTGGGGTTCAGACCCAGTTCCGATGCCATCACAGCACAAAGGTTGGCTGTTTCGCGGGCATGCTGCAACAGGTTCTGACCATAAGAAGAACGATATTTCATCTTACCGATAATACGGATCAGTTCAGGATGCAAGCCATGGATACCGAGGTCAATCGTAGTACGTTTACCGGTTTCGATGATTTCTTCTTCCACTTGCTTGCGTACTTTAGATACAACTTCCTCGATACGTGCCGGGTGGATACGTCCGTCAGTCACCAACTGATGCAGTGCCAGGCGGGCTATTTCACGACGTACAGGGTCGAAAGCTGATAATACGATAGCTTCGGGCGTATCATCTACCACAATTTCCACACCTGTTGCGGCTTCAAGCGCACGGATATTGCGGCCTTCGCGACCGATAATGCGTCCCTTGATTTCGTCTGATTCAATGTGGAATACGGTCACTGAATTTTCGATGGCAGTTTCCGTAGCTACACGCTGTATGGATTGTATTACGATACGTTTTGCTTCTTTGCTGGCAGTCAGCTTGGCATCATCCATGATGTCGTTGATGAAGGATTGGGCCTGCGTCTTGGCCTCTTCTTTCAAAGACTCGATCATACGTTCTTTGGCTTCGTCGGCCGAGAGACCGGAAATGGTTTCCAGTTTTTCGATTTCCTGCTGTTGCAGTTTATCCAGTTCGTCTTTCTTCTTGTCGATAATAACCAGCTGGGCTTCCAGGTTTTCTTTCACCGCTTCAGCTTCTGATTTCTTACGCTGTATCTCTTCTTGGCGTTGGTTCAGCACCAGCTCACGTTGTTTCAACTTGTTCTCCGCTTGCTGAATTTTCTGGTTGCGGATCGCTACTTCTTTCTCCAAGTCTGCTTTTTTGTTCAGGAACTTCTCCTTTACTTCGAGCAACTTATTCTTTTTAATCACTTCCGCTTCAGCCTCGGCTTCTTTCAGAATGTTGTCATATTTGGACTTCAAACCGTGTTTGAAGAACATGTACGACAGAAATCCACCGATAATGAAACAGGCAATGGATACTAGTATTGTTACTGTCATTTCAATTTGTTTTAAGTATATAAATAAAAAACGCACTGCAAGAAAGCCACCCTCATTCTTTATTAAGAGGGATACTTTCACACAGTGCGTGGATTTTCTAATTCTTTTGCTGGCTCTGGTGTTCTAAGGAAAGGCTTCCGGACGTTTACAGTCCTTTGAAGTATGTTTCCAACACCTCTGTCAGTTCTTCTATCTTGTCGGCATACGGACGAGTATCATTTCGGTTTTTCATTTTCAGGTTCTCCAAAGCAAATTGATAGGCCACCATGGCTATAATCTTTTCGGGAGTCACATTCTGGTAATGTTCTCGATACGCATTGAGCCGTATATCCACCTGTTTGGCGGCTTCTCTAACCATTTCTTCCTCCTCGCGCAGTATGGTGAGGGGGTAGGTTGAGCCTGCCATTTGCAGGTTTATCTTTATTTTATCGTTCATACATCTCGTTATTCATTCAACAAAGCGATGCATTTATCGACTTCACGCACTAATTTGGACAATCGCAGTTTCGTCTCTTTTACGTCGCTGCCGTTAAGGCTGATTGTCATTGCTGTTTTTAGGTTCGTATAGTCATCTTCCAAAGCTTCATATTCGGCATGTACCTGCTCGCATTCTTCTTGTTTAGTTTTTAGAAGTTGCTTTAATTCAGCATTTTCACGCCTCAATTCATCATGCAAAAAGATCAAATGGCGCAGTCTCGCTTCAAAGGTACTTAATCGCTTCTTTTCTTCGTCAGTCATTACTATACCAAAATTGTACACAAAAATACAATTAACTTGGAGATTACAAAAACTTTTCAGGGAAAAATGTTGTAGGAGAGGTGAAATAACCGGAAAAAGGAATTTGTGACGTTTGAAAATGGAATCTTCGGCGGTGGCTAAAAACTATATCAATTTGTACATTTTACTAATCTTGATACTGCGATACACTAATATTTTTCTTGCATAATATTAATCTTACTACAACTATATTTCTTTCTTACAATAGATGTGGTAAGAATATAACATAGTTGTAGTAAGAAACTAATATAACTGTGGTAAGAATAATATTATTAATCCTGATGATTAGTTTATCGCAGTGTCGGGATTAGTTTCTTGCGACATGACATTTAGTTTTTAGTTATACATTGCTCATCATAAAATAATTTATATAATAATTTGGTTTATAAAATAAACTGCTTATATTTGTAGCGGAGTTCGAACCCAAAATATGTTTTTATTGTGAAAATCTAAATTGTGTATGATTATGAAAATGGCTGGTATTAAATGGGTTACGATGTTAGTGTTAGCCTTTGGTGCAGTATCTGTTTCTGCTCAGAGTGACTTGACGGTGAAGGTGAAGAATATCCGTTCGGCGAAAGGGAAGGTGATGATTGCTGCTGATAAAGGGCAGTATGCGATGGCGGACGCTACTGGTGATACAGTGACGCTTGTATTGAAAGAAGCACCCGAAGGGAAATGCAAATTGTATGTGTACCACGATGAAAACGGTAATTATCAATTGGACAGAGTAGACGGTGTACCGACGGAGAATTGTGCGATTGTGGATTTAGACATGACAGCTGGAGCAAAAACAATTGATGTCGAGTTGACCGATCTGCGGAATAAAGCTAAAAAATAATTTAATGGAAGAGAAAGACATTATTATGGAAGACAAAGAATTGAACGAGCAAGAGAGTTTGAAACTTATCACTCAAATGATACAGAATACCCGACGTAATTTAGATACGGGTAGTGGAAATATGTTTTTGTTATGGGGATATGTTTCTGCAATAGTGACGTTGGTAGTTTTTGCAGGAATCTATTGGACGCGAAATCCAGTTTGGATGTGGGGCTTTTGGGGAGTTCCGGTTTTAGGTTATCTCTTTAGCTTCATACTGGTACGTAAGCAACGTAAGCTCGCAAAGTCGTATGGCGATAAGGTCTTGAATGAAATGTGGCAAATCATGGGGCTACTTTGTATTGTGATTGTACTTGGAGCAACGTTTACCAATCATTATGAGATAATTCTGCCGATATGCGCAATCCTTATTTCTCTAAGTAGCATTATAACCGGGAGCATAATTCGCTATACACTCTTTTCCGGTTTCCCTGCTTTTGGAATTGCATTGGGACTGAATATGTTATTCAGTATTCTGGATAAGACTTCCTCCTATTTGTCATTGTTAGAATTTGTATTGGTGATTGTTTTTGCATTGATTATTCCCGGTCATATCCTGAATTATTGTGCAAGAAAGGATAATAAACGATGAACACCGAATCGTTAACAGCAGAAAAAGCTGATATGTTTGAAGAAGACAATATAGAGGCTATTACCCGAATGATGCAAAATCGCAAGAAAAATCTGCTTTGGCTGGCAGTTACCTCACTAATGGTATTTTGCCTGTATTGGCTTTCTAATGTGGTGTTATGGGTGCCTTGGAGTCATAGTCCGCAATTGGGTATCATTCTGATGCTGACTGTAAATCCTGTCTTTTGGGGAGTAGGCATATATGTTTGTCTGGCTTGTGAAAGTGGAGTAGGAAATCTGATGAAGAAAGCTCTTCTGCTAGCCTTGATTGCGGTAGGAATATCTTTGCTATCCGACTATCTATTTTTTGCAGTATACATGAAGTCGAAGGACGTATGGCACATTACCACATTCTATGGTTATGCCTGGTTAGCTGTATTGGCTTTGGGTGAAGCATTCTTATTTTCTAAAAAAATGATGGCTAAACAGTATCCCGTAACGAAAAGACTGTTTTTGGTATTGGGCGTTTTCCTATTAGTGTTGTTGCTGTCTTTGTCTTATCTATTAGCAGAATGAAAAAATGGGAACTTGGGTGATATATATGCTTGCGGGTAATTGGGCTTTGATGCTCTATTTAATACTAAATGTATATGATTGGGAAAAGTGATATATTAAAGAAAGGGAATCAATCATGAAAGCAAATCGTTGGGAGAGTTTTTTAACTTCCTGGAAATTCTTTTCATTGCTGGTGGTATTGCAATTCATTTTGATGCCTGTAGCGACGAAAGATTTTAGATTTGAGGCAGCGGGAGACATCGTATTCTATACGTTGCAGCATGCTTTTATTCTGGATATGTATTCATACAGCTTTTATTTTCAGGTGATGATGATCCTGGCTTTGATAGCTGTTGTAGTCTGGAAGGGAAAGTTTAGCAGAGTTTTTACTGCTATTACAGGTTGTTTTTACCTGCTTTATGCTGTGATACAGAATATGGCTGTAACAGGACAGCATGGTTTCAGTATGGTAACAGTGAACGTTGTAATGATTGGTTTCGTTGCATTAGTCTGGCTGTGGGCTGCATGGAAGGGCAACAATGAGTTTTCTTTTGATAATGTTACCTGGAAAACCGGTTGGACGATACCTGTTGCTCTGTTTTGTTTGTGGTGGCCGATGAGTCTGAAAACGGCATTGCCGGATTTTCAGCTGCATTATTTGTATGATGGCGGTTCGGCATTGGCTTTCTGTCCGATGACTCCTGTGTTTCTAACTTTGCTTGTACTAAGTAAACGGGGAGTGAACAGGTTAGTGTTGCGGGTGACGGCAATGGTAGGAGTTATTATCGGATGTTATAATATGGGTAATTTTGCTTCTGAGACCGGATTTTATGTCGGATTGTACCACTTGCCTCTGCTGGGCATGTCCATTTATGCTTTGTTGAGCAGCAGACAGAAGAGACAGAATCCGGAATGTGTATGATTAAAATAATTTGTATTGAATATGGACAATAAGAAATTGAATGAGCAGGAGAGTTTAGAACTCATCACTCAAATGATACAGAATACAAAGTTCAAGATGGTGAAAAACGCCGGAACTCCTTTTTTAGTATGGGGATACATGACTGTGGTGACCTCTTTGCTGGTTTGGTATCTTTTGAAAGAAACCGGCAATTATTACTGGCAGTTTTTATGGCTTCTGATGCCGGCTGTTTCTTACCCGGTCACTATCTATAGCCAGAGGAAAAAGCAAAGGATGGCAAAAACGTATATTGACCGGATAGTAGGATATGTATGGGTAGTTTTCGGACTATGCGGATTACTGATTTCATGTGTATCTATGATCTATTGGAGTCTGCCTATACTCTTTGTGATCCTGTTGATGATGGGGATGGGAACTACTTTAACCGGACTAATTATAAATATGAAACTGGTTACGGTAAGCGGTGTGCTGGGTATATTTGCATCATTGGGTTGTCTGTATATAGACAAGTTTGATCAGATATTGCTTTTCGCTTTAGCTTTTGTTTTCATGATGGTCATCCCGGGACACTATTTGAACATAATGTCAAAACGAAGAGTTTAATGTATTATCTTTGCACTATAAAAATAGAAAGAAAGCATGTTTAAAGAACTGAACCCCTTACTGCATTCCGAACTGCGCCTGGCGGTGATGTCGTTGCTTATTGGTGTCGAAGAGGCAGACTTTGTCTTTATCCGGCAACAGACGGGAGCAACGGCGGGCAACCTCAGCGTGCAGATTGATAAACTCAATAAAGCAGGGTATGTGGAGGTGACAAAGACGTTCAAGGGAAAGATGCCTTGTACTATCTGTAAGATTACGCCACAGGGAGTAGACGCTTTTGAGGAATATGTGGAAGCATTGAAAACGTATATTATAAAATAATGAAAGCAAACTTTATAATCAGACCAGCTTTGCAGTCGGATGCTGTTGAGCTGAAAAATTTATTTCAGAATACCGTTCTCGCGATAAATAGGCGTGATTACTCACAGGCGGAAGTTGAAGACTGGGCATCATGTGGGGATGATCTTTCTAATATAGAAGATATGATAAAGACCCATTATTTTATTGTAGCTATTAATCAACAGTTGGAAATCGTAGGTTTTTCATCTATCACTCCCCAGGGTTATTTACACTCTATGTTTGTTCACAAGGATTTTCAGGGTGAAGGTATTGCTACAATACTTTTGAATGAAATAGAACAGTATGCAATTACAAATGGAATTATACGGATTACATCTGAAGTGAGTTTAACAGCCCGCCCTTTCTTTGAAAAAAAAGGTTATATAGTGGAGGAAGAACAAAAGCGCAAGGCTAATCAGCTTTCTCTTACTAATTTCTGGATGGCCAAACAGGTGATATGTCCGAAAAACTTATAGAATAGACAGAAATCAGATTGAAGTTTTCCGATACTATTCTCTTTTTCTTGTAACATTCCGGAGTGACCCGTATCTAAAGGAAAAACTTTAGAATATATGGCGATGAAAAGATTACTTTTGATCCTGATGTTATTGGGAACTTCTCTTTTGATTTTTGCACAGGATTATCCTTTTTCGGTAGTAAAATCGGGAACAGGAAAACAAACGGTTATATTTATACCCGGTTTTGCATGCTCGGGTGATGTCTGGGCGGAAACAGTCAGCGTACTGAAAGACAGCTATACCTGCTATGTGCTGACAATGGCGGGCTTTTCGGGCGTTGCACCTGAAGATTGTCCATCATTCGAAAGATGGAAAATGCAGATTGCAAAGTTTATCAAAGAGGAGCGGATAGAGAAACCTATTCTCGTGGGGCATAGTATGGGAGGTGGTTTGGCACTTGCAATTGCGGCTGAATTCCCGGAGCTTACAGGAAAGATTGTGATTGTAGATGCCTTGCCTTGTCTGATGGCTTTGAGAGTTCCTGATTTTAAATCTGCTCCTGATAATGACTGCACAGATTTAATTGACAGGATTACAGCTATGGATGAGGAGCAATTTGCACAGATGCAAAGAATGAGTGCGGCAACGCTTACCACTGATTCATTGAGATTTACCGAAATTGTAAACTGGGGATTGGCATCTGACAGAAAGACGTATGCTAAACTATTCTGTGATTTCTCGAATACAGATTTAAGGGAATGTATAAAGAATATAGTTGTCCCTTCTCTCGTACTTTTGGAACCTTATTTCAAACATATAGATACGGTCATTAAGAATCAATATAAGAATTTGTCAGTAGCACAAATCAGATATGCAGATAAAGGCTTGCATTTTGTGATGTTTGATGATAGGGAATGGTTCATCCATCAAATTTGTGAATTTATAAAAGAGCGTTAAGTGGAATTTGAAGATATATATAGGAGATACTGGAATAAAATATTCCGCTTATGCATGGGGTATGTAAATGACTACAGCTTAGCTCAGGACATGGCTCAGGAAACTTTTATTAAAGTCTGGCAATATCTGCCCACCTTCAGGAATGAAGCCAATATTGATACCTGGATATTTCGTATTGCAACCAATAACTGCCTGCGTCAGCTGGAACGGAAGAAGCAAATCTTATCTACGCAGTTTCCTGCCGATTTGTTTGAAGATGAAAAGACGGATATTGAGCCGCAGATTCAGTTGCTATATAAGTTTATTGCAGAACTTTCGGAGATAGACCGCATTATCATTTCGTTGGAACTGGAAGAGGTCAGGCAAGCGGATATAGCGCAAATCATTGGATTGTCGGAGAGTAATGTCCGTGTAAGAATTCATCGTATAAAAGTTCAGTTAACAAGAAAATTCAAAGAATATGGAGAGTAATATTGATATAAAAGAGTTGTGGAACAGGCAGACTGTTCCGGCTGCCGATCAATCTGAAATATTGAATAAGATCAGCCGTTTCAGAAAAAACGGTCTTAAAAAGGGGATATTTCTTGATGTTATCTTAGTGTTGACTATCCTTTTTATGATATTTATCTGGATCTATTTCAAACCGCAATTCTTGAGTACTAAGATTGGAATCATTGTGGGAATCCTGCCGATGTGTATTGTGGTGGTATTCAATCGGAAGATAACTTCTTTGTATAGGTCATTGGACGAGAAACAGTCGAATATCGATTATCTGAATAATTTGCTTATGCTGAAAGGGAAAGAAACTTTCATGCAGACTAAGGTAATGAGTTTATATTTCATTTTGCTATCCTCCGGTATCCTTCTTTATATGTATGAATATACTCTTAATTCATCTTTTACATTCAGACTGATAGCGTATTCTGTTTTGTTTTTATGGATTGCCCTTAATTGGTTTGTTCTACGTCCTGTAATGATTAGAAAGAATAGGCGGAAGATGGATTGCTTGGTCAGACAGATCGAAAAGATTAAGTCGCAAGTGAATGAATTTTAGTTTCTAAAAAAAAGTTGTACATTTACTCGTTCAAAATAAAAAGATGCAGTATGAAAATTTTAGTTACTTACGCCGTACAGGGCGAGTTTACGGAGTTAAAGTTTCCCGGATTGATAGGAGAGGAAGAAGTTCACATCGGCTATATTCGTACGGGAGTAGGCAAAGTGAAGTCAGCTTATTATGTTTCTGAAGTGCTCAATCAGGCCAAGCCGGACTTGGTGATCAACGTAGGTACGGCGGGAAGCGTTGATTGCCAGGTAGGAGATATTCTGGTGTGCCGTCATTTTATAGACCGTGATATGCAGAAGTTAGCCGATATGGGTTTGGAATATGAGATTGATTCTTCTGCCTTGCTGACAGAGAAGGGATACTGTATGCATTGGGCAGGAGAAGGCATTTGTAATACAGGTGATACTTTTCTGACGGAACTTTCGGATGTGAAAGGCGATGTGGTCGATATGGAAGCTTTTGCGCAAGCCTTTGTTTGCCGTGCCAAGAACGTGCCTTTTATTGCTGTGAAGTATGTGACGGATATCATAGGACAGAACTCCGTGAAGCATTGGGAGGATAAACTGGCTGATGCACGTAAGGGGTTGGGAGAATTCTTTGAACAGATAGGTGGAGCGGTTAAATAAGCATCTACTTCAGCGTCTTAAATGAAAGGATATGATAGGTTACTCCTGCTGCAATAATCAGGAGTATTACTTTTACCCATATATATGGAACGATAAAAAATACGCAGTAGAGCATGGTGATCCACATCAGCGAGATGGAAATTATCTTTGCGCGTAGAGGGATGGCTTTGTTTTCACGAAAGTTGCGGATATAAGGGCCGAGATGCTTTTGATTTAATAACCAGTTATATAGGCGAGGCGAACTTTTAAAGTAGAGTGCAGCCGTGAGTAGCAGAAATGGGGTAGTGGGTAGCAACGGCAGAAAAATGCCGAGGATACCAAGTGCTAAAGAGAGTGTACCAAGTGCTATATAAAGGGTTTTCATGCCGCAAAAGTACTCTTTTTTTGTTTACGGAGAAAGTTCTGTTTGCTTTGTTGTCTGACATTCGCTTTAAATGCTTATGTTTGCGAAGAATTTTCAATAAAGTCAAAACATGTATTTGAGAAAGTCCGTCTTCACGCTATTGCTGATACTGTGTAATGTATTTGTTGTGGTGGCACAGACCACCGCAGACTCTTTAGCACTTGTTACTGCTCATTGGAATGTAATTTCTATGGGAAAAGGTGTACTTTGTCGCGAAGCGGAGTTCGTTTCTTTGTATGGTGTTCCGCAGCATGTTGCTATTCTTGAAATCAAACCGGAGCAACATCGGTTTGACATTTTAATTCATTCTCCTAAAGAAGAAACCAGTAATGCTGCCCGTCGTTCCGGTGCAGTGGCGGCTATTAACGGTTCTTATTTCAATATCAAGCAAGGAACTTCTATCTGCTATTTGCGGAAAGACGGGGTGGTGGTAGATACTACTGCGACCGGTGTACTCAGCACTGTATCCAATGGTGCCGTGAAAATAGATAAAGGGAAACTGGACATCATAGCCTGGAAGAAACAGGATGAGAAAACTTGCGAACAGAAAGAAGGGAGTATTCTCGTTTCCGGTCCGTTGATGCTGTTGGATGGAAAAGCTTGTGACTTGTCTGCTTGTAACCGGTCATTCGTGCAGACTAAACATCCACGGAGTGCCGTGGCTCTGATGAAGGACGGAACGGTGTTTTTGATTGCGATTGCGGGCCGTTTCGAAGGTAAGGCGGAAGGTATCAATATCCCTGAGTTGACACATCTTCTCCGTGTATTGGGTGCAAAGAAAGCTTTGAATCTGGATGGTGGTGGTTCTACTACACTTTGGAGTGCTTTTGCACCGGATAATGGAATTGTAAACAAACTTACTGACAATAAACTTTATGATAATAAAGGGGAGCGTAAGGTTGCCAATTCACTTTGTGTCTACGAATAAAAGCGGAAGATTTAAACTGTAATCCTTAGAATTTTTGTACTTTTGTGCCGTGCCGAGGTGACATTAGGTGCGACAACAGACAAAGTATTTTCTTAATTAGCGTATTAACAAGAATATGTATACAGTTATCAAACGCATGGAAATATCAGCTGCCCATAGCCTGAAACTTTCCTATCGCAGCAAATGTGAGGATCTGCATGGTCACAATTGGATTATCACAGTCTACTGCCGTTCCCGGGAACTCAATGCCGATGGAATGGTAGTTGATTTCAGTCACATCAAAGAAACGGTGAAAGGAAAGCTAGATCACCGTAATTTGAATGAAGTTCTTCCATTCAATCCTACCGCAGAGAATATAGCCCGCTGGATATGCGAGCAGATACCTACTTGCTTTAAAGTCGAGGTGCAGGAATCTGAATCCAATGTAGCCACTTATGAGAAAGAATAACCCTACTGAAAGCCGGCACAAATATTTTTTATGAGAAAGATTAATGAGATTTTTTATAGCTTGCAGGGTGAAGGCTATCACACTGGTACGCCTGCTGTCTTTATCCGCTTTTCCGGTTGCAATCTGAAATGCTCTTTTTGCGATACACGGCATGAAGAAGGTGTGCTGATGTCCGATGATGAAATTATTGCCGAAGTAGGAAGGTATCCGGCTGTTACGGTTATCCTGACGGGTGGAGAACCTTCTCTCTGGATTGATGAGGTTTTTATCGACCGTTTGCACCAGGCGGGAAAGTATGTCTGTATCGAAACGAATGGAACGAACCCATTGCCCCAAAATATTGATTGGGTGACTTGTTCTCCCAAGCAAGGGGTGAAGTTGGGGATTACCCGTATGGATGAGGTGAAGGTCGTTTACGAAGGTCAGGACATTGAAGTCTACGAGTTGCTTCCTGCTGAATATTTCTTTCTGCAACCCTGTTCATGTAGTAATACTGCGGAAACAGTGGCGTGCGTCATGCAACATCCTAAATGGCGGTTAAGTCTGCAAACACATAAACTGATTGACATTCGTTAATGAATCGGGTAGTGTTATAGGAATGTAATGTGAATGACATCTTTCTTTTGCTTTTTAGGGCTTACTTTGCCGTGAAATTAAAATTCTAAAAAGAGAAGAAACATGAAATCAATTCGTTTTTTATCCTTGCTGCTTTTGCTAAATTTATTTGCAGCAGGAGGGTACGCAGTAGACCAACCCGTTAAAAAAGAAATTGTCGTAAGTGGTGTGGTGACAGATACGCAGAAACAACCTGTTGTAGGTGTTGTTGTGACAGATGGCGTTAATTTTACGCAGACTGATGATAAAGGGCGTTATCTGTTGGTATCTGATCCCGCACAGTCTAAATTCGTTTATCTTTCTGTTCCGGCGGACTACAAAACTAATGTAGAGAATGCATTACCTATTGGCTATTATGCCAGGATTGATGCAAAAAAGAAAAAGAATCGTTGTGATTTCAGCTTGGTGAAGAGAGAACAGCCGGTTCATGATTTTACCTTTATAGCTATCTCTGATCCGCAGGCAAAAAATGAGGAACAGCTGGATCGCTTTGCTTCGGAAACTGTGGTTGATTTGAAGGAAACATTGAAGCAATTGTCTTCGCAGGAAGTTTACGGAATGGTTCTGGGAGATATCGTCTGGGATGTTATGCCTTTGTATGATTCATATAAGAAGGTTATCTCTGATTTGGACTTAATCATGTATCATGTGATTGGTAATCACGACTTTGATCAGCAATATACGGCACTGAGCCTTGCTACGAATAAGGAAGAATACGGGGAATCGGTGTTCGGTGACCATTTTGGACCAACGGATTATTCTCTTAATGTAGGGAAAGTGCATATTATTTCGATGAAGGACATAGATTATAAAGGTAAGAAGAAATATACAGAGCAGTTTACCCCTGAACAATTGGAATGGTTGAAAAAGGATCTGAGCTATGTGAAGCCGGGTACTACCGTACTGTTAAGTCTTCATGCTCCTACGGCTAACAGTACGGGTAGAGAAGGAGCCAATGCCCGTAATGCCGAACAACTTTTTGAGATACTAAAAGATTATAAGACGCATATCTTTGTCGGTCATACTCATTTTTATGAAAACCGCATTGTGACTCCTGTTATCTATGAACATAATATTGGTGCAGCTTGTGGTGCTTGGTGGGCAGGACATGTAAATCGTTGCGGTGCTCCCAATGGATATCTGGTGGTAAATGTGACCGGTGATGACATCTCCTGGCAGTATAAGGCTACCGGTCGTCCATTCGATTATCAGTTTCGTGTGTATAAGCCGGGTGAGTTTCAGAGCCAACCTAAGTATCTGGTGGTTAATGTCTGGGATTATGATCCGGCATGGAAGTTATCCTACTATGAAGACGGTATTGAGAAACCGGGCGTAATGGAGGCTTTTGACGATGAGGATCAGGATTATATTACAATGAAAGAAGGAAAGGCTACAGGGTATCATACATCGCACTTATTCCGGGTACGTCCTACGGATAAGGCTAAATCAGTGAAGATCGTAGCAACAAATCGTTTCGGTCAAAGCTTTACCCAGACTGTAGATTTGAAATGACAGGCTTTGAATACTCGTTTATAACGGGTTTATAAACAAAAATAGCTGCAAGTAAAAACTTGCAGCTATTTTCATCTTGCACGGGAGGAGAGGTTCGAACTCCCGACACCTGGTTTTGGAGACCAGTGCTCTACCAACTGAGCTACTCCCGTGTTTGCGGCTGCAAAGGTAATGTAAACTTTCAAATATGCAAGAGGGATGAGCGATTATTTTAACGCTCTCTCGTCTTATAACATCTGTAAGTCCTGATACATAATGCGGTAGGCTGCTGCTTTTTTTTCTAAAGCAAGCGGATAAGCGCGCGAAGAAGAAGGCATCCGATAGAGTCGCATAGGTCTGCCATCAAAAACAAACTCTGTAAAATCTCCCACTTTCGGCTTTTCAAGAGAGAACTGTTTGCATAAAGTTTCCGTTGCTTTCTCACCTGTGGTAACTATGGCTTTACATTCCGGTAAGCGACGAAGCATGCCCTCGATATCCGTAGGTTCCACAACTTCCAGAAATTTGTCGGATGCATTGTCCTGCAACCGTCGTATGGCGGTAGCTGTATCAAATAGAGCAATACCTTTTTCTTGCAGGAAAGGGATAATGCGATCTTTGTCGAAAGCTTTTGTCGCTTCGTTCAGAAAATGGTTTTTATCATTGAAAAACAGGAGTCCTACAATCCGCCACATATCATTGTTCCAGTTCGGATAATAAAACTCCATCGACCACCTTTTCTTTTGAGGTGGAAAACTTCCCAGCATCAGCAAACGGGCGTTAGCAGGAAGAAAGGGTTCTAAAGGGTGTCGCTCGATTTTCATACTTACTATTTTTAGGATAAAAAATGTCTGAAAAGCCCGGAATATGATTCAGACTTCTCAGACGACTCTGTGATTTTCTTATGCAAAAGTATAGATTATTTCCGGAAGTTACTCTGCTATTTCCAAATTACTCATTTTTTCTGTGATGCGGAAAGGGAAGTCCGGATATTCGTACAGGCTGAACCGTGATTCGGTTTTGCCTTCCGTATAATTCCAGATACTTGCGTAGTCTTCCACATCTTCTCCCATGGCACGCAGTTGTCGCAGGTAGGCGGCTATGGACTTATTCTCTACGATATAGACCTGTCCGAGCTGATTGATTATCGGGCTGTGACGACGTGTTCCGTCGTGGTCGAAACGAAGGATGCGCTTTCCGTCTTCGGTCATTCCCACCAAATTGAACGTCATGCTCTTGCCAATGGCGGGCAGGTTTAACACGCTGCGGTCTGTGGCAAGAAACGGAAGATGATGTATCTTCAGGAAGTGGCGGATGCAGTATGCAGGATCAAGTGCGGTTTCGAGCGATGCAGACAGGTTGAAGGCATCTTCTTTATTCAGTTTGCCGAAACGCTTTTCTTCTTGCTGTTCCTGCATGGAACGGCTGTTTGGTGTAAAGACTGCATTATTTTCTTCGAAACCTTTTACGGAGAATGTATAGTAACAGACAACTCCCAGTTCGTTAAGTACCTGACGTAGGCGAGTGGTATGTCCCCGACGTGAGGCAGCTACGTTATACACAAGTTGGTTGGTAATCAGCCAGCCTGCCGATAATAATTTGCGAATACCTTCCTTTGCCTCGGGAGTAACCTCCAGTGGAGTTTGGAAATGCGTTTGAATAATGAACTGACGGATACCGACGACGGATGCTTTCTCCTTGAAAGTTCGCAGAATTTCTACCAATTCATTGTTGATACGCATTGGCAGATAAGCTGGCAAACGCGATCCGAGGCGGATACGCTGTAATTCGGCATACTTTTCTCCTTCCGGGCGTTCCTGATTGGTTTTCCGTTTACGGGCAGCCATACGGTAAACGGCTTCCAGAATTGTGTTCAGCGTCTTGTTCTGACTCATGAGGGCATCTCCACCTGTGATGAGGATGTCACGCAATTGGGTATCTTCCTCGAAGTAAGTCATCAGACGGCGTAATTTCTTCTCCCATGTTTCTTTAGGACGCAGGGAGTCAAACTCAAAATTGAGTCGTTTGCTCTGGAAGTCATACATGCGCTGGCAGGAAGCACAAAGCCCGCCACAAGCACGTCCCATGGTGTCGGGAATGAGGATGGCTACTTCCGGATAACGACGGTGAATATTGTGTCCGTCGGGCAGGAGCCAGCCGGCCGCATTGGGTTTCCCGGCTTCTACTATGTCTTCACGTTCCCAGGCGCGGATTTGCCCATAAGTTTCCACCAGTTGCGGGGAGTAGAGGATGTAGCTGCGCAGAGATTCATCGTTGTACCCTGTGCTACCGGGATTTAACAAGTGCAGATAGTAAGGCGTAACGAAGAAAGGCATTCCTTTCTTGCGGGCACGAGATAACAGATACATGGTTTCAGCAGAAAGTGAATTGCCCAGAAAGCGATTTAGTTCCGTAGGGCTTTTGGCAGCCATGGCCAGATGGAAACGGAAGTCATTCCACCATTCGCTGACAAGACGGTATTTCTCTTCGTAGCTGATGCCCTCTTCAAAGTGGTAGCGGGAAACAGCGGTACGGTGCTCTATCTTCTGTATCAATGCGTGCAGAATACGCTCTTTATTTTTGGCATGGATCAGTTGTACGTCTTCGTCCAGTCCGCTGGGCCAACGCTCGGTCCACGCTTTGACGCGTTGGGGTGCGGGGAGTAGGGCAGCAGGATGCTGTAAGCGTTTGAATTGCTGGAAAATATCCAGGAACACGTCTGTTTCCACATCTTCTTCCAGATTTCCGGTAAGAAACGCGTATAGAAGTGACAGGGTAGAAACAATCATTTGTTCATCGGTAGAAAGTTCATGGACTTCCTGGCCGTCATATTCAATCAGAAGTCGAATTTGCCTGACAACTTCACTTTCCGTATCAGCCTGATTGACAATGAATTCCGAAATGCCTTGCTTGAAGCTTTCCGTACCGTCGCTCTGTTCGGCGATGCGTACAATTTCGGGAAGTTCATTTCGATAAAGTTGCTTCAACTGGGATAAAGTGAGTGCAAGCATTTTCTTTTGTTTCATAAGCGGTTATTTTTTAATGATTAATACTGAAATAGTTGCGAGCTGCGAACTGCAAACAATAAACTACGAGCTACAAATTACGAGCTACGAGTTACAAATTATAAGCTACAGATAACTCTGAAAGCCTTTCAGGCTGCCTGACTTATTGAGCCTAAATCAAGCTATTTGAATTCTCAAATCTTCTGAATTATGAAATCTTCTGAATAATCAGATTACTTGAACTAATAGGTTTTGAACTATCAACTTATCAGAGTTTTTTAACTTACCCAGTGCAATAGTTTGTCACTGATAGCTTGTAGTCTGTAGCTTAGCGGATAAAGCCCGCTATATCTTACAACAATCTCTTTGCATAAAGTGTTGTTGCTCCTTCGAGCAAAAAAGTTGCATAAAAATAACAAAAAAAGGCGAGGAAATCATTTCTCGCCCTTTCTATTGATTATTTCTTTAGAAAACTTTTTCTTTTGATAACAGTTTTTACCTGATAGATATTTCAAACTTATTTCTCTTCCGTGGCTTTGTTTTTGGGTTCTTTTTTAGCCAGTAATACAACGTTGTACACGTATTCTGTCATCCACTGCTCGGAGTATCCCAGACGCTCTTTATATTGGCGGACTGCCATAGCCGTCTTATGTACATCGTCCTTTTTCCATACGGTTTTGGTGCAGACGTCATGTACGGTCTTTTCGGTCATACTGCGCAGTGCACCTTTAAAAACAGAGGGCACGCGGAACTTCCACTGCATCAAGTTGCCCATCAACATCATCAGGTCTTGTGAGAAACCTTGATACATAAACAAGTATGCCTGCACATCATTCTGCGTGCGGCAATGCTTCTTTACGGAAGCGTCGATTTCCTTGAAGAAGTTTTCACTCAGTCCATAGTCCTGCATCAGCATTTTGCGTGAAGCAGTCTTTTCGGCTTGTCCCAGTCGTCCGCCCTGAGTCGGTATTTTGAACAGGCGTTTGAAGTTGGCTACATCCGGCACGAAACGAATGTTCGTAATTCCCAGATTAGCGGCAATTACGGACTGGAAATAAACGCGTGTCAGTGACACGAAATCTTCCACGTTTTTGGAGGAAGTACCCTCAGAATTCTTTTTAAATAGTTTGGCAAATATACCCATCTTATTTATGTTTTATGATTTATGATTTATAATTGCCGGGGCAATTGCGATTGCAAAAGTACGAAATAAGTTGATTTACACCAACAATTGTATAAATCATAATTTATAAATCATAAATCTCTTACCAGCACTCTATGTCATTTTCTACCTCTTTGAGGCGGTCTTTTGTGAAAACAGGGTCTTTGATACCCGCCCGTTTCTGTGCACGGTAGTCTTCCAGCAGTTTGAAAGCGTATTTACCGAGCAGGCTGATGGCAATCAGGTTACAGAGCGCCATCAATCCCATGGTGACATCTGCCAGACTCCAGGCCACATCCAGTGCAGCGAGTGCACCAAATAGCACCATACCACCTACCAGAATACGGTAGATGTTCAATATCCATTTCTTACGGGTAAGATAACGTATATTGGCTTCTCCATAATAATAATTACCCAGAATGCTGCTGAAGGCGAAGAAAAACAAAGCAATAGCAACAAAAATACTTCCTGCCGAACCAATCTCGTTCGTCAGCGCCTGTTGCGTAAGTTGTACTCCATTGGTAGAGCCGTCCAGTGGCGCACCGCTGAAAAGTATAATGAACGCGGTGCAGGTACATATAATTAATGTATCGGTGAAAACGCCCAAGGTCTGTATCAGCCCCTGCTTTACGGGATGTGTGACGTGTGCGGTGGCTGCCACATTGGGAGCGGAACCCATACCGGCTTCATTGCTGAACAATCCCCGCTTGATGCCTTGCATCAATGCAATACCTACGCCACCACCCAATGCCTGTTGCCAGCCGAAGGCATGGCTAACGATGAGTTTGATAACGGCAGGAAGTTCAGTGATATTGATAGCTACAATGATCAGTGCCAAAGCAATATATCCCAATGCCATAACGGGAACAATAATGCTGCTTACTTTAGCAATGCGCTGTACACCACCGAAGATAATAAGCAGTGTGGCTATGGTAATAACCCCTCCTACGATGGCGTGGTCGAAACCGAATGCATGTTCAAAAGCTGCACACAGCGTATTGCTTTGTACGGAGTTGAAGGCGAAGCCGAAAGTGATCGTAATGAGTACGGCAAACACAGTACCCATCCACGGTTGTTTCAATCCTTTTCGCATATAATAAGCGGGACCGCCAATGAAAGAGTCTTTGCCTCTTACCTTATATAATTGTGCCAATGTGGACTCTACGAATGAACTGGCAGCACCAAACAGGGCAATGACCCACATCCAGAACACTGCTCCCGGCCCGCCTACAGCGATGGCAGTGGCCACACCCGCCAGATTGCCCGTACCTACACGGCTGGCAATGGAGATGGCAAATGCCTGGAATGAAGAGATATGCTTTTCACCCGGCTTTCCATTCGTTCCTGCCGAATCACCCAGTAAACGTACCATTTCACCTATCATGCGGAACTGTACGAAGCGGGTTTTCAGCGTGAACCAAAAGGCACATCCCAAAAGCAGAGCGATAAGGATATAAGTCCAGAGAATATCGTTGATTGAATTGATTATATTCATGCTATATTGTTTAATATTTACTTGTTTAATGATAAACTGTCGGTTCTTCTGTCTGAATTTATTGATTATAAAGGTCGCAAAAGATATCTTTTGTAACTGATTGAATATTACTGTGTTGTGTTGAGGTGTTCTAAGACTGCGACTGAGGTACCCTAAGTATACGACTGAGATACCCTAAGTATGGGACTGAGGTACCCTAAGTATCATACTGAGATACCCTAAAATAACAACAGTTTTGTTTTTTTGTTTTTCTGTAAATAACTTTTTCTTCATAACCCAAAAGTAGAAGTCAGGATTGAAGAATAATCATTTATTTTAGTCTGAAGTGAAACTTATGCCCTTCAAATACCGGTTCTACAATATCAAACCGGATGAACTTGGCAAGTAAATGTTCCGCTGCACGTCGGGAAAGGCGTGCCAGCCTACAATACCTGTTTAACGATAGACTGTCATTTTCTTCCAACAAGTCAAGCAACAACTGTTCGCGCTCAGTATAAGTTATCAGTTCTCCCCGCGGACTACCACTTTGCTGCCATACACGCAGATGAACCGGTGTAGCGAGTATATTCTCATCCTTGATGCGCAGATAAGCCAACGGTTTTCCTGTTTCATCCTTGGCATATACGGGTTTTTGCAAACTTTCTTCAATCTGCACTACCAGCACACTGCGTCCTTCCGCCTGAAAGGTCTGCATGGTATAATTCACTTCCGGCTGACAGTACATTTGTGCTGCCGCCTCTATCATATATTGTTCCTCATCGGAGCGAACTCCGGCAATCTTTCCGTTATCTTTTACCCCGATCAGCAACCGCCCGCCGTCCGTATTGGCAAAGGCGGAGAGCGTTTTTGCGATCTTACGGGCATCGGAAATCTCAAACTTAAAGTCCTGCCTTTGGTGTTCGCCTTCGGCTATGAGCAAGTGTATGTATTCCGTATCTGTAAGGGGTTTCATGCCTGCAAAAGTAGGTAAAAAACGCCAGAGGACGTTTTTTTGTGCAATTTTTGCGGATTATTTCAAAAAAAATATTGTTTTTCTGCATTTATTTCAAGAAAGAGTGTATTTTTGCCAGACATTATTAACGAAGTAATATTAATAAGAAAAGGATTATGAAAGAATTAGTTGAAAAAGTTGCTGAATTGTATGCAGCATTCGAGAAAGATGCAAAAGCTCAGATTGAAAATGGTAACAAAGCTGCCGGTACTCGTGCACGTAAGGCTTCTTTGGAAATCGAAAAATCAATGAAAGCATTCCGCAAAGCATCTTTGGAAGCTGCTAAATAATAAGCACGCTTACTGAAAGAATTGAAAGACCGTCTCAATGAGAACGGTCTTTTTTGTTTTATCCGGTACAAACATAGGGCCACCCGATATTTTCGGTATACCCATCAAATAATAAGCAATTTGTTCAGCCGCAAGATAACGCGGATCTCTTTATTAATTCTTTTTCAAACTATATACATTGTGTATATGATATATCTTTTATATCTTTGTAAAAAAAGAAAGGAGTTATTATGGCGACAATGACATTAGAGAAAAAAAGGAAAAATATAGATTTGCCTGTTGACGTATTACAGCGCTTATCGGTTTTGGCTGCTTCACAAGGTAAGAGTTTGAAAGCTTTCATAGAGCACCTCTTGGTGGTAAAAGCAAATTCTATTTCTGTGGAAGTTTTAGAAAATCCCAGTCCAAGTGGCGATTCCTTTTTCGAAGATGCAGAAAATATGGCTGAGATTTCAGCACGAGTGAAAGCACATAAAGCAGGAAAGACAAAATCTGCCATAAAGCTTAAATCAGCCGAGGAAATCAAGAGCTTTATAGATAATCTCTGAGATGAAATATATCATAGAGTTTGAAGCCAAAGCTATAGAGGATTTAGCTAAATTGAAGAAATCGGGAAATAAAGCATTAATTACTAAAATCGAAAGATTACTTTTGGAAATAGCAGAACACCCTACTGTGGGAACTGGACAAGTGGAAGCATTGAAAGGTATTTTATCCGGTTATTGGAGCAGGAGAATTGATAAGTTTAATCGTATTATTTATACCATTGAAGAAGAAATTGTGACAGTTACAATAATTTCGGCTAAAGGGCACTATGGTGAAAGTGGTAAGTTGTGTAGTGGATATGAATGAAAACGTCCTCAATAAACTGAAAATACTGGCGGAGTCGGCCAAATATGACGTCTCATGCTCGTCCAGCGGTACCGTGCGTTCCAACAAACCCGGTATGTTGGGTAATACTGTCGGCGGCTGGGGTATTTGCCATAGTTTTGCTGAAGACGGGCGTTGCATTTCACTACTGAAAGTGATGCTGACGAACTATTGCATCTACGACTGTGCATATTGCATCAATCGTCGTTCTAATGATTTGCCGCGTGCTACGCTTTCTGTCAGCGAGTTGGTAGATCTGACGATGGAGTTCTATCGCCGCAATTATATAGAAGGATTATTTCTGAGCAGCGGTGTGGTGCGAAGTCCGGATTATACCATGGAACGCCTGGTGCGTGTGGCCAAGGACTTGCGCACAGTGCATCGTTTCAATGGTTATATTCATTTGAAAAGTATCCCCGGTGCCAGTCGTGAACTGGTGAACGAAGCGGGATTGTATGCCGACCGCCTCAGCGTTAATGTAGAAATACCGAAAGAGGAGAATCTGAAACTTCTTGCCCCCGAGAAAGATCATAAAAGTGTATATGCACCGATGCGTTATATTCAGCAAGGCGTATTGGAAAGTTCGGAGGAACGGAAGAAACACCGTCATGCACCACGTTTTGCCCCTGCCGGACAGAGTACGCAAATGATTGTAGGGGCTACGGCGGAAACGGACAAAGATATCCTTTTTCTTTCATCTGCTCTTTATAAAGGACCTACAATGAGGCGTGTTTATTATTCCGGTTATATCTCTGTGAATACGTATGATACGCGTTTGCCGGCCCTGAAGCAACCACCGCTGGTGCGTGAAAATCGCCTGTATCAGGCAGATTGGCTTATGCGCTTTTATCAGTTTAAGGTGGAAGAGATTGTGGATGATGCATATCCTGACCTGGACCTGGAGATTGATCCTAAACTGTCGTGGGCCTTGCGCCATCCGGAGCAGTTTCCGGTAGATATCAATCGGGCGGATTATGAGATGTTATTGCGTATTCCGGGTGTCGGAGTGAAGTCGGCAAGATTGATCGTGGCATCCCGTCGTTTTTCTAAGTTAGGTTTCTATGAGTTGAAGAAGATAGGAATAGTGATGAAGAAAGCGCAGTACTTTATTACTTGCCATGAACTCCCTATGAAGACTGTGAATGAAATGACTCCGCAAGCAGTACGCAGTTTGCTGATAACGAAACCGAACAAGAAGAAAGTGGACGAAAGGCAGTTGTTGCTTGATTTCCACGACTAAGAGAGTTCCTTTCCATGAATATATTTGTTTTTGATAATACTTTCGAGGGCTTGCTGACTTCTGTTTTTGAAGCCTATTCCCGTCGTGTTTTTCCTGATGCATTGTCTCCGGAAGGAGAGCCATTACCCTTATTTCATGATGAAGTCTTCACGGTAATCACCGAAGAAGAAAAGGCGAAGCGAGTATGGCGTGGTTTGCAAAAGAAACTCTCTTCCGGTGCTCTGTCTTGCCTTGCCCAATGTTGGCTGGCGGAGGAACAGGAAACTCCGATGCTTTTGTTCCGCTATATCTGTAAAGCGATTGATGCTCCCCGTTCCATTGAAACCAATTTTGCCGATCCGGATGTGCTGGAATTCTCACGTATGTGGAAGCGGGTGGATTGGGAACGTCTTCGTATGCTCCAGTTTATCCGTTTTCAGAAAGCTGCCGACGGCACCTTCTTTGCTGCGGTAGAGCCGGAAAAGAATGCTCTACCACTGGCTATTGATCACTTTAAGGATCGTTTTGCCGATCAGCCCTGGCTGATATACGACATAAAACGGGCGTATGGCTTCTATTATGATTTGAAAGAAGTACGTCAGGTTACCTTTGAAGAAGGTTCACGCGAGGGACATCTGGTCACGGGTATGCTGGACGAAAGCTTGATGGATAAAGACGAGAAACTTTTTCAGCAACTCTGGAAGACATACTTTAAAGCCATCTGTATCAAAGAACGGCTAAATCCGCGGAAGCATAAACAAGATATGCCTGTACGTTACTGGAAACACATGACAGAGAAGCAGTAACAAGATCATTCGATTTGTTCTACTGTTACATCCGGCCATTCCTGCATCAGTGACAGCATGTGCCCTTCGTCATTACTCCGCTTGGATTTGATAACCATAGTCACTATATACCTTTCTGTATCTCCGGAACCTAATCTTTCCATTTTGTAGGAGACTAACATATAATTTCGGGAGTTAAAGCGATCGGATACTTCCTTAAGGATATCCTTATTTTCGGTAGAGAATGTTATCATGGAGCTTTTCATCCCTACACTTTTGAACAGGATGCTGAGCAGTTCCAATCCAGCCAGAGTGAGCAGGGTAGCGGCTATACTTATTACATACATTCCGGCTCCAACCGCCAGACCGATGCCTGCTGTAGCCCATATTCCGGCAGCAGTAGTCAGCCCCCTGACAATTTGTTTTTGTAATATGATGGTACCGGCACCGATAAAACCGATACCGCTGACTACCTGAGCTGCTACACGACTCGGGTCCAGCGAGACGCTATTTTCTTTGATAATGTCCTGAAAGCCATATTGGGAAACAATCATGATGAGGGCACTGCCCAACGATACTAAAAAGTGAGTACGGTATCCTGCTTCTTTGGCACGGTATTCTCTGTCCAGGCCGATGATGGCACCTAAGATGCCGGCTACTAATAATCTGAGTACGAAATCGAAATCTAATGTCATATTGGCTCCTTTCTGTGTTTTAAGTTACTGTACTTTTTCTTTCGGCTTGCCCCGAAAGAAAAAGATACCAAAAAGAAAGAGGCACCGGCTACGTCTCCGGAGTAGCCCCGGAAGTGCAGCCTTGAGTTTTTCTTTTGGTATCTTTTCTTTTGTCTCAAGACAAAAGAAAAGTACTTAATTTATAACCCATGCCCTATTATGCGGCACCGTCTTTTTCGGATCATAGTGCATTCCCGCCTGTGTCGGTATTTTAAGAACGTATGTACGTCCGCTTTTGTTTTGTAAAGAACTATCGCGCAGCCATGGGTTGGCATCCTTCAGTTGGGCGTAGGTAATACCTTTACTCTTGGCAAATTGTGCCAGATTGTCGATACTCGTTGTTACATTGACCTCTGTATGGGGGATGACCGGGTAAAGATGTTCCCGTTTTAGTAAAAAGCCATAGCGCTGCGGATTACTGATGACGGCTTTAGCGGCAAGCAGGCGGAACATATAACGGGAAGTCTCTTCTACAAGCCAAAGGTCTACGGCTTGATCTACGAGCTGTTTTTTCAGTTCGGAGGAGATGCGGCCTTGTCCGCCATTGTAGGCAGCGGCTACGCAGAGCCAGTTACCATATCTTTGGTAGGCATCTTTCAGATACTGGCATGCGGCACGGGTGGCTTTCTCCACGTGATAACGTTCGTCGATATTGGGGTTTACTTCAAGGCCGAATTCGCGTCCGGTAGTTTGCATGAACTGCCACATTCCGGCTGCTCCTGCCGGACTACGGGCAAGGGTATTGAGGTTGCTCTCTATTACGGCGAGATATTTGAAATCATCGGGTACACCGTTTTCCTTCAATATGGGTTCTATGATGGGAAAGAAGCGGTTCGCACGCTTGATGGTGAGCATGGTGGTGGAATGCATATAGGTGAACGACATTTGTTCGCGATCCATACGTTCACGATGATCGTAACGCGTCAGGTCAATTTCCTGTCCGGCAAAGGTTATTTTATCCGGTACGGAAGGGGAGGTGACACAATAGGGAACTTCGGATTTAACGGATTGCTGTTCAGGGTCTATCGTGCTGTGCCCAAACAGAAATGGAAGTGTGGCACCGGCGCATAGAGCAACTGAGGTAACTATCAGGATATGTATTGAGCTTTTTTTCATTTTCAAAAGTTTGTTTGGTTCGAGGTCGAATATACAATATTTACGGGAATGAGGCAAGAACTATGGTGTCTTTACAACGAATCTTAGTTCTTTATAGGCAATCTTTCCCATAACCACCGGGGGATCATTCGCCAGAAAAAGACAACTACACGGTATCTGCCGTCGATCACAATGACCCGTTTTTTCCGGTTCAGGGCACGGACGATACTCTTCGCTACCTGATTGGCTTGCATCAACATGGGGAACTTACCACTTTTCAGTAAGTCGGTAGCGACGAATCCCGGGCGTATGTCTGTGAAATGGATATTCAAGTGTTGCATCCGGGAGAGTTGTGCCAAGGCTTCGATGTAAGTATTCTGGAAGCGTTTCGTTGCGGAATAGGCCGGGGCGATGCCCAATCCTTTGGTGCCTGCAATGGAACTGATGACAGCGATGTGCCCACCTCCTTGGGTTTTGAAGTGATTGAAGGCAGCGGTCACCATGCGGGTGAATCCTTCTACGTTGGTACGGGCGGTATTTAGTTCTATTTCCGGTTTCAGGTCCGGGTTCTGGCTACCTATGCCGGAGCTGAGGAAGAACAAATCCATGCCACCTAACTTCCGGATGAGTGTTTCCAGCAGGGTGGGGGCATCCGAATCTGTTACGTCCAGACGTTGAATTTCGATTTGCCCGGGGGCAGTGGCTTGCAGTTTCTCCAATGCTTCTTCTCGTCTTCCGGCAATACCGATGTGCCAACCTTGCTGAATTAGCAGTTTGGCAACTTCTTCTCCTATGCCGGAGGTGGCTCCTATAATAATGGCTCGTTTCATAATTGCTGTATTAGTAGTTTGTTAATTGCATGTGCAGGATGGGAAAGGGCTTGCCTTGCGCATCTGTTTCATCCCGACTTATTACTTCAAAGCCCCTGTTACGGTAGAAGCGAAAAGCCTGTTCGTTTTGTTCATTGACATCCACTTTGTGGAAACCTCGTTCGTTTACGGCAAACTCTAATAATGTCTTGCCATATCCTTTTCCCTGTTCGTCGGGGTGGATAAACAGCATTTCTATTAAATCGTCGCTTAGTCCCAGAAAGCCACTGATGCGGTTGTCTTTATTCTTTATAGTATAGAGTTGCACTGCGGGGAAATAAACGTTCTGTACCAGAGGTTTGTAGTACTGAATATCTTCTTCACTCAAGAAGTGATGCGTACTGCGTACGGATGCTTCCCAAAGCTCAGAGAGTTCGGGATAATCTTTCTCCGTGGCGATGAAGATATTTGTAGGAAGATTGTTCATTTTCATATATTCTATTGCCCGATGACGGTTGCTACTATTTTTCTTCCACCGCCACGATTGCGGAATTCACAGAGGTATATACCTTGCCAGATACCCATATTCAGTCTACCGTCAGTGATAGGTATGCTGAGACTATTACCTGTCAGGGTCGATTTGGCATGGGCGGGCATGTCATCATCTCCTTCGCAAGTATGCATGTAGTAAGGTTCCCGTTCTTTCACCAGGTGGTTGAAGATGGCTTCCATGTCCGTCTGGACATCCGGATCAGCATTTTCATTGATGCTAAGTCCGGCAGAGGTATGCTTGATGAACAGATGTAAAAGTCCGGCTTGCGGCAGACGCGGCAGGTTACGTATTATTTCATCCGTTATCAGGTGAAAACCACGTGCGCGAGGACGTAGGGTAAATTCTCTTTGAGTAACAAAACTTTGTTCCATTTTATATATTTCTATGCGTTATTATTTTCCGATATGATTTAGAATGAAAGTCTTTCTATTCTTTAGGGGCTTTATCAAGTGATGATCCGCAATACTTACAGAACTGTGCACTTTCTTCGTGTCCTCGCCTGTGACAGTTGGGGCACTCTCTTGCTACATTCTTTTCATGTTTTTTCATCAGCGATACGGAAACGATGCCGGTGGGTACTGCAATGATAGTGTAACCTATCAGCATGACACAACCTGAAAGGAATTTCCCTAGGGCGGTGACAGGAGTTATATCTCCGTAACCTACCGTGGTAAGCGTGACACAGGCCCAATAAATGCTGTTGGGAATATTGCTGAACTGTGTATTGGGTTTTCCTCCTTCAATCATGTACATCAGTGTTCCGATAGATATCACCAGAATCACCACAAACATAAAGAAAACTGCGATTTTCTTGCTACTGTCTCGTAGTGCCGTCAGTAGCATTTGCCCTTCCATCCAGAAGTTGAATAACTTGAAAACGCGGAATATCCGTATCAGGCGGAATGCCCGTATAATAAGCAGATAGCGTGCTCCGGGAAACAGGAAAGCGAGATAAAGCGGCAGTGTAGCCAGCAAGTCGATGATGCCGAAAGCACTGAAAGCATATTTGGAAGGTTTAGGTGAACAATACAGTCGGGTGATATATTCGAAAGTGAAGAAAGCGGTCAGTAAATACTCCATAACAATGAATGGAGTTTTCAGCCATACCGGCAATCCTTGCAGGCTTTCCAGGATAACAAGTCCCACGCTAAGCAATATGCACCAGATCAGGGTAACGTCGAATAGCTTCCCGGCAGGTGTATCAGCTTCGAATATGATGACATATAGTTTTCGCTTCAAAGCCTGATTATGCATCAGTTCTGTGAATTTATCTTTCAGTTTCATGTTTCACAATGTTTGTTACAAAAGTAGGAAAACCTTTCCGAATGAGAAAAAGGGTACTTGACTTTTTGTAACTTGCTGGAATATGGAGTATATTTGTTACCTGTTTTCACGATTTAAAAGTAAACAACCATGAATCGAATAATAACCTTCGTTATCGGGGTTTTGTTCATCATACTTAAAATAAAGAGCGTATGAATAAAGTATGTGTAGTAACAGGTGGAGCCGCCGGTATCGGTCGTTGCATTGTCGAGATGTTTGCAGAATCGGGATATACGGTGTATTTCATTGATAAGACACCCGAGGCGGTGGAACTGGCGGAAGGAAAGATGTCGGAAAGAGGGCTTTCGGTTACAGGCTTTGTCGTTTAAAGACTATTTCAGTGGTGCAGGTGCTATTGTGAATATTTCTTCTACCCGTGCTTTTCAGTCGCAGGCCAATACGGAAAGTTATACGGCAGCCAAAGGTGGAATAACGGCTCTGACTCATGCACTTGCGGTCAGTCTTTCGGGAATTGCCCGCGTGAATTCTATCGCTCCCGGTTGGATTGATACGGGAAGCTATCATGAAGAGGATTATGTGCCGGCATATACGGAAGGAGATATCATGCAGCATCCCTCGCAAAGGGTAGGAGAACCGGCCGATATAGCCCGTGCAGTTCTTTTCCTTTGTGACGAACGGAACTCCTTTATCAACGGGGAGAATATTACGATTGATGGAGGCATGAGTAAACTAATGATTTATCATAATGATTATGGTTGGGATTATCAATCGTAGAAACTATTAAATATAAAAAAGAGAATAATGGAAAAAGTAATTATCAACTCGTATGAGGATTTTGAAAAGCTGGTAGGTCAGCAAATTGGGGTTTCCGATTATGTGGAACTTTCGCAGGAACGTATCAATCTGTTTGCTGATGCTACGTTGGATCATCAGTGGATACATGTAGATACGGAACGTGCTAAAACAGAGAGTCATTTCAAGACTACTATTGCGCATGGTTATCTCACTTTGTCTATGTTGCCGTATTTGTGGAACCAAATTATTGAGGTGAACAACCTGAAGATGATGGTTAATTATGGTATGGATCAGATGAAGTTCGGTCAGGCGGTATTGTCGGGACAAAGTATTCGTTTAGTTGCGAAACTGCACTCATTGACAAACTTGCGCGGTGTGGCAAAGGCTGAGATTAAATTTACGATTGAGATAAAAGACCAACCGAAGAAGGCACTTGATGGAATTGCAGTGTTCTTGTATTATTTCAATTAAAATTCTTTCATTATAAATTACACGGATATTCACAGATTAAGAAGAAGAGCTTTACTGAAGCTTCATTATTAAATCTGTGAATATCCGTGTAATTTGTGATGTATTCTTTATTGCTTCCTAATATACTCCTGCCACAAATGCCGGATAGCCGCTACCGGATGATATAACAACATTCTTGGCCCTGCCCATCTCATGATTTCTCTCATCCGTTCCCGCATCTCCGGTTTGTAACAATGTATGGTACAGAGTCGACAAGTACCTTTCTTTTCTCCGAATGGACAACGTGACAACCGTGCATGTGCATATTCCAACACTTCCCTGCATTGCAGGCACAAAGTTTCGTTCCCCTCTTTCTTCCGGCAGTAGAGGCGGATCATTTGTTCCACGGTTTGTTTTTCCTGTTCGATGCGGGACATTATTTATGCTTGCCAGCGTTTCAACTTCGGAAACTCTTGCTTCATCATCGCAATAGCTTCTTCTTTAGTAACTTTCTGCTCCGAGTCTTTATTGAATTCTTCTACAAACTGGGCACAATGTTCTATCATTTCATCCATGGTGCAGTCTTGCGCGAATTTACCTTGCTGATAGCAGTAAGTGCAATAATCTGCGCTGAGGCTACCGTCAGCATTTGTTCCGCATACTTCATCGGATGTTAGTGGCATTCCGCAACTTTGGCAAAATTTCATTTCCATAATAATTTTGTTTTAACAATATTAATTTATTGATTATATCTGGGAGATAAGCTTTTATATTTTTCAAAGCCATTATCCTGACTTTTATAAATGATTGTATCGATAAAATAAAGATGCCCGTCATCCCTACTAATACATTATTAGGAAGAGCATCGAATATATCATAATTGCCATTTGAGAAAAAATCACCATCTAATTCAGAACTGAATCCCATTTTATTAAGCTCTTCTTCTATTTCGGGTTCAGTAGCTTCACGCATAGCTACAATAAATGGTTGTGAAAGTACGGCACAAACTTTTTCGGCTTTATTATATGCAAAACCTATTAGCTTATAAGAACAATCTGGAAAATAAATGTTGTGAATCCTTATACGCTCAAAAAACTGAGAGAGATTGTCATCTGAGTAGCGAAAATCATTTAATTTGTAAACAGTAGTGCTATTCTCTATTGATAGATATACTTCATTTTCAGATCCTCTATCAGAAAATATTCCTATTGTATTAATATCTTCTATCCAATACCCTCTGTCTCTTGCGAATCTTTCGAGGTTTGCAATCTGGACTCCCTTAACGACCGTTGTTCCCGCAATTGCTTGAATTGATTCAAGCACTCCTCGCGCGACATTGGATGCTTCCTCCAATAAGCAATGGATTTCATTTTCTTCGCTATGGCTTGGCGATGATATTGATTCAGTTTTTCCATATTGTTTGTTTTTATTATACATATAATGCAAAGATACTGTTTTTGTTCTTTCCTTAATTATCGTAGCAGCAATTTTTTCAGTAAACCTTCATTCAACAGGTGCACTGTTTCGAACTTTCCATTATAGAATACAGCCCAATTATTAAAGATGCAAGGCAGTTGTTTAGCTTTCTCCAAAGTATCTATCTCTACCAACCGGAGAGGTATTTGATTGTTCTCGCAATAATTGTATATCTGTTCGATACAATTGGGAATATAGGGACATTGCACACCGTAATAGATGGTCAGTTCTTTGCCCTCAATGCTCTGTTTCCGCACGTTTGATGTGAATTGCGGTTGGGTGCCGTCAAAGGAAAGAGCTAATAATTCATATTCGTCATTGATGGTATCCACTACTTTGAAGCCATATTTCAACATGAACTTCTTTTCTGATAAGAAAGGTTTCTTCTTTTTGGAAGAAAGGAGGCAGATGCCGGATTTTCCTTGCGCTTTTGCGTCGTCGATGCACGATTGCAACAATTCCTTTCCGTATCCCTTTCCTTTGTAACTGCCGGATACCCACAGGCAATAAATATAGAAATAATTATCACCAGTTACGGGAACCCAAGCTTTTTCCAACGGGGCATACTCAATGAACACTTTTCCCTGCGCATCCAGTTTGCGGAAGACGTGTCCTTCTTTGATACGTTCTGCCAGCCAGTTGCGTTTATCGTTTACGCCGGTCTGGTGTTTTTTGTCTGCAATGGCGCAACATAGGTGTTCGCTCATTACGTTCTCAGGGGTTAGTGTGATGAATGCCATACTTTTATCCATTCTTGCTAATTTTAAGATAAACCATATCTTTCAGAAGCTTTCCATCTTCATACATGGGATGATCGTAGTTGTCAGTAAAAAAGTTGGGTATGCGGTGCGAGTAGGTAAATCCGCATTGTTTGTAGAAATCCTCTGTGTACGTATCTTCTGCTGTACCTACCAATAGCGTATGATAACGATCTTTGTAGTGCTCCAATAGAAATTCTATCAGCCGTTTTCCATATCCTTTTCGTTGGTAGTGGGGATAAGTGGCGATGTTCTTGATTTCATAGACTCCGTTTCCTTCATCTGTTACCACACACGCCGCCTTTAAGTCGCCGTCGTAGAGAGCATACATTTCTCCCCGTTCCAGGTAGAGATCTATCATGGACTCTTGTTCGTCGGCAAGTAGCAGTAGTTCGAGGAACTCCTTTTTGTTCTTTAAAATAGGGACGATGTTTATCATTCGTGTAGATTTAATTGTTCTTGAATCACCTCAAAGGTAGGCAATTGGTATGAGAAAGACAAATTCTGCTACCAAGTTGAAAAACATTATTCCGAAATTTGCTACTTATAATTAATTTCTGTTCTTTCGTACAGGAATTTATGGTTGCCCGATAATGGTCTATGATTTTTAGTGAGAGCGAGTTTTCTAAGTCAATTCATTGGGGGGATAAGATTAAAAGTAGTCAACCTATGTAAGAAGACTATGTGCTCAATATCAATAGATTATGATTCTCAGTTATTCTCACTATATTGAGAATTTTTTCTCACTGTGATGAGTATTTATTCTCATCGAATTGAGAAGTTCTTCTCATCATATTGAGAATACTTTCTCTTTATGTTGAGAAAATCTCCATTATAGGCATCCTGTTTCCGACTGATAAGTATTGTATTGCAAAGTAATATAGGTTATGGATAAAACATCCTTTGGAGAAGAAGTATATAGCGTTGTCGCCTCTATCCCTCCGGGACGTGTGCTGACGTATGGACAGATTGCTTATCTTATAGGTAAGCCCCAGTGTTCACGTATGGTGGGGCAGGCCATGCATAACGCACCTGAGGAACAAAATCTGCCTTGCCACCGGGTAGTAAATAGTCAGGGACGACTGGCCCCTTTCTGGCCCGAACAACGGGAGTTGCTGGAAAAAGAGGGTACCGTCTTTAAGAAGAACGGATGCGTAGATATCAAGGCATCCGGTTGGGAAATACTGAAGGAGGTTATTTCTTAGCGAATATATTGATGAGCAGCGAGCAACTTGTCAGCAAGATACCTGTTCCCACCACTCCCGTCCAGCCGAACCATTGCCAGAAGGTTCCGGCAAGGAAAGTTCCGGTGGAACCGCCAATGAAATAGGTAGTCATGAAAATAGTATTGATACGATTGGATGCCTGCGGACAAAGGGCAAACGCACTTGTCTGATTACTGAGCTGGATGCATTGCATACCTATATCTATCAACAGAATACCGGCTATGATACCTGCATAACTATATTGTCCCGCATAGAGCACTATCCATGCACTGATTATCAGCGAACATCCTATATAAGTAAGCCGTTTCACCCCGACCGTATTGATGAATTTTCCGATGGAAGAAGCGGTCAGTGCCCCGGCTATGCCACAAAGTCCCAGCATTCCTATGATATTGTTTCCCGCAAAGAAAGGCGCCTGTTCCATCTTGAAAGCCAGACAACTCCACATGGCAAGGAACGATCCGAACGAGAAACCTGCACGCAACGAAGCTATGCGGAGTTGGGGATACTTCTTGACGATGGAAAATAGGGATTTCATCAGTCCAGCATAACTTCCCTGATAATTGGAAGGAAGGTCGGGGAGTATCCTTATTATAATAAGCAAACAAACGACCATCAATCCCGCGGCAATAAAGTAGATAAACCGCCAGCCCATGTATTCGCCTACAATGCCGCTTACTACGCGCGAAGCAAGAATACCCGTCAGTAGTCCCGAAAGGATAATACCTACGTTCTTTCCTTTGGTTTCGGGAGTGGAATATTGTGCCGCAAGGGGCATGAATATCTGGGGGATAACCGAACAGGCACCCGTCAGTAGAGAAGCGAACAGTATCAGGTGGATATTGGGAGCTAAAGCAATGGTGAGCAGTGAGACTACCAGAATGGAAATATTTACGAGGATAATATTTCTTCTTCGGTATAAATCGCCCAGTGGAATGATGAACAATAGTCCGATGGCATATCCTATCTGCGAGCACATGGCTATCAGATTGGCGGTGAACTCACTGATGTTCAGGTCACGGCTGATACGGTTCAGTAGTGGTTGGTTGTAGTATATGTTGGCTACCGTTACGCCTGAGATGATGGCCAGCGTCCAAAGCAGGGACGAGGGTACTCCTTGATTTTCTTTTAGTTCCAATTTCATGCCGCAAAGGTAGTAATTTCATGAAAAAGAAACATGCACAATGATCAATGATTCATATACAGGGGCATCAGGCGATGGTAGGCTTTCAGATATTTCCTGAGTCTGGTGACTTCTTTTTCTCCAATGCAGGGCATGCGGCGCACATCCATATTATCCGTCAGGTCATGAATCTTAACGGCAACGGCTATGGGATTGGAGGCGCATCTTTCGACGTATTCTTCGTAATCTTCCTCATCGGAGGTCTTTGTGACACACAGCACGGCTTCAATGATTTCGGCAGAGAATCCTTCCTTTTCCAGGTCTTCGAATGTCCATTCCGTATCTTCTACAACGTCGTGTAGAATACCGACAATCCTTTCTTTCTGATTCCGTCCCATATTCATTACGCGGATGGGATGATGCAGATATTCCTGTCCGTATTTGTCTTTTTGTCCTTTGTGGGCTTCGGTGGCAATAGCGATGGCATGTGAGAGAAGATGATTGTCCATAAGATTTTTTTTTAGAATTGTTCGATACAAAGTTACTGAAATCTGTTATTAAATATAAGAGAGGCTTATTATTAAAATAGTATATTAACCCAATAAATGAAACAGATTATGAATATAGAACATTTTCCGGAGAAAAAAGTTTTTCAGACCGTAGTCGATGGAGAGACTGCCCGCCTGATGTATCATGTAGCTGACGGTGCTTTGGATGTGCGTCACACGATTGTACCCGGTGAAATAGGTGGTAGGGGAATTGCTTCTGCTTTAGTAAAGGCAGCCTATGATTATGCATTGGCTAATGAACTGGTACCTGTGGCAACCTGTTCCTATGCCGTGAAGTGGCTGGAAAGGCATCCTGAATATAATGGAAAGACGGGTAAGGATTATGCGGGGGAGGGGACTTGTGCATTATAGAAACTCCTTAAAACTTTGAGCAGCCATATATTATCTATATGTGGCTGCTCAAAATTTATTCACTTAATTATTCTGATTGATAAGGTTTATCACGACCTTTACCATTATATCTTTTTCTTCTGTTCTGCTTTCTGCAATCATTAATGTAAGGGCGACTAATGTGTTGTTGCTTATTAACCGGGAACCATCAGGTTTATATAAAATTCTGTTTTTCTCGAGAAACCATAGGAAGAGAAAAGCAGCAATACGTTTGTTTCCATCGCTAAATGAATGGTTTTTTACAACTAAATAGAAAAGCATGGCTGCTTTTTCTTCAATGCTGGGATAAAGTTCTTTTCCATCAAATGTCTGATAGATAGTATTGATGGAGCTATGAAATGATTGGTCCTTTTCATTTCCGAATAAGCCACTACTTCCAAATTTCTTTTGCAGAATGTGTATTGCCACCATTGCCTCTTCGTATGTAGCCCGGAAAGAGGTGGTTCGTGTAGTTGCTTCTACTTCTAATCTCTGATAGTCATACTTATCCAAAGTATCTAAGCCGTATGTGTAATCGGTAATAACATGTAATAACCCATTGGCTTCATTCAAGGTTAATTCTTTGTGTTCGATTACATTGGATAGTAATCTTACGGTATTCTTCAAATCAGCTAATTGTTGTGCTTTAGCCTGTTCATTAATAACATAACCTTTGATTAGGTATTCTTTCAGAACTTTATTAGCCCAAATACGAAACTGGATACCTTGTTGTGATTTTACGCGGTAGCCAATAGAGGTTATCATTTCGAGATTGTAATATTCTACCTGCCGGGTAACGCTTCTTTCACCCTCTTGTTGAACTGTCGCAAATTTTGCGACAGTTGGAATTTCTTTTAGTTCTTCCTTTAGTGCATTAGTGATATGCTTGCCAATCGTTTTTACATCACGGTCAAACAGTTCAGCCATTTGTTGGCGATTAATCCATACCGTTTCATTTTCCAGTCTCACATCTATTAAAGTTTGTCCATCCTTAGTCTGGTAGATGATAATATTTCCTTTGTCGTTCATTTTTTATTCTTTTTAAATACGAATTTGTAAAGGTAAGCATTTTCTTCTTTGCTGCCTTCGGATTTTTCTCTATCTTGCTTCCGTTTTCAATCATTCACTAAAGAAAACTGAATATGAAGAAATATATAGGAGCGCACGTAAGTGCGAGTGGGGGAGTTGAGATAGCTCCTGTTAATGCGCATGAGATAGGTGCGAATGCATTTGCTTTGTTTACAAAGAACCAACGGCAATGGGTGACCAAACCTCTGACCGAAGAAAGTATTCGCGGATTTAAAGACAATTGTGAGAAATACTCTTTTGATGCCCGCTATATCTTGCCTCATGATAGCTATTTAATCAATCTGGGACATCCTGAAGAAGAAGGACTGGAGAAAAGCCGTGCCGCATTTCTGGATGAAATGCAACGTTGTGAGCAATTGGGTCTGAAGCTTCTGAATTTCCATCCGGGCAGTCATCTGAATAAAATTTCAATAGAGGAATGTCTGGATAAGGTAGCAGAATCTATCAATATCACATTAAGTAAAACGAAAGGAGTGACTGCTGTTATTGAGAATACAGCTGGACAAGGAAGTAATGTTGGTAATGAGTTTTGGCAACTAAAGCATATCATTGATCGTGTGGATGATAAATCCCGTGTAGGTGTATGCTTGGATACTTGTCATACTTACTCGGCAGGATACGATATCGTAAAGGAATATGATAAAGTGTTTCAGGAGTTTGATGAAGTCGTTGGTTTTAACTATTTGCGGGGTATCCACCTGAATGATACTAAAAAAGAACTGGGTAGCCATGTAGACCGCCATGACAGTATAGGGAAAGGCTTGTTAGGCATAGACTTCTTTAAGCGTTTTATGAAAGATGAACGGTTTAATGATATGCCTGTTATTCTTGAAACGCCGGATGAGAGTTTATGGGCGGACGAGATAAAGTTGTTGCGTAGCTTCGAAGAGTAGATACGCGGACGACGCGGACTAAACGGACGAACACGGATTTTCTTAATTCATAATAAGAAGTCCGTGTTCGTCCGTTTAGTCCGCGTCGTCCGCGTATCCTTATTGATTTACCTTCACATTATTCCATTCAGATGACGGGATAATCGACTTGTCATACTCACCATCTTTCGCTTTAATATTCAGATTCTCAAATTTGAAATTCGTCAGTTTGTACTGCTCGGATGCACTTACGTTGAAAAACACATCACATTCAAAGTCTATATTACGCATTGTTACATGGTCCGAGTAAGACATCGGAATATCTTTACGGTCTTTCAGATCAAAGAACTGAGTCCATGGTTTGATGTATAGGAAGCTTTTGGCATTTCCTTTAATATCCTCCACAAGGATATATTCATAATTTTGGGGAGTATCGGCACGCATCTTCAACCACAACAGACGGCTTGCCTGATTGATGGTACAACGACGGAGAATAATATTGCGGTTATGGATAGACTCGCTACCGCAAGTCAGTGCACTATGGCAGAAACCGTACGTACAATCTTCTATAATAATATTAGTGTTACTTCCGTTGTTAGAATCCTTATCAGCCCAGGGGCCTTTTCCACCTTTAAGAGCAATAGCATCATCGTTTACAGAAAGGTAGCAGTTCTTAACCAACACATTATTGCATACATCAATATCTATGGCATCCGTGCTGGGTGCCTTAACAGGAGCAGCCGGAGAGAAAATATATAGACCTAATAACTTCACATTGTTACATTTGTAAATGTGTGTCGTCCAGAAAGGAGAGTTGATGAGGCGTACACCGGAAAGCTGTACATCATTGCTATTGGAAATGTGCACCAGGCGCGGACGCAACTCATCCATATTCGTGCATTTCGGAATAACGGTGCGGCGCAACCAGAAAGATTTCCAATAGCGTAGTCCGTTGCCATTAATGGTTCCCTTACCGGAAATGGTGAAACCATCTACTTTGTCGGCATTCACCAGTGCGGCAAAGTATTTAAGTGATTGCCCCTCGATGCGGGTGTTGATTATAGGGAAGTTGCTGATATCATCGCTACCTTTCAAAACAGCTCCTTCTTCCAGATAAAGGTGTGTTTTAGGCTTGAAAAAGAGTGCACCGCTCAGATAGGTACCTTTCGGGATGATGATCACACCGCCACCTTTGGATGATGCCTGGTCGATAACCGCCTGAATTTTCTCTGTTTGAAGTAAGGTGCTGTCATTCACCACACCATGATCAGTAATCTTATATTTACCGCCAAGGGTTTCGATATTTACAATTTCGTTCTGTCTGAACCAGTCGGGAATAAGGGTACCATCGGGAAATTTCTCTTGTCCAAAAGATGGCAGGCAGAAAAGCAAACTACATACTAAAGTTACGAATTTCATGGTCTTTATCATTAATTGAGTTAATAGTGTCTTGATCGGATCGATTTATCCGTTTGCAAAAATAGGGATTAAAATCTACATGCTGCTTATGCGGATAAGCCCATTTCCTAAGTTATTTGTTGGTTTATATAGGCTTTTTGATTCTTTCTGTTTTTGTTCTGAGAACGATGCAAAGATACGGCACTCGTACGGGGAGACCAAAAAACGGTAGGGGCTAAGGTGTGAAAATCTGTTAACAAGCGCAACGCATAGAGATGTTTCTTTCAAAACATAGTTTTGCACGACGCAAAGCATAGTTCTGCTGAAGAGAGCTCGTCACACACAAAAAGCTACGGGTTATATTTTTTCTTAGTTATTTTTTTGTACATTTCAGAAAAGTAATGAATGAATAGATACGCGTACCTTTTTAATTCATAACCCTATAGAAAGGAAGTTAACTCGTCAACTTTCCTCTATCCGAGCTTTTTGAAAAAGCAATAATCAGAAGTCTGCTTTTTTCGTAATACACATGGACTGCCCGTTGACGGGATGGGTAAACTCTATGGATTCAGCGTGCAGATAGAGCCTTTTGTCTTTCTTCCCATAAAGCTCGTCGCCTATGATGGGGCAATGCAGTCCTGACGGATGTGCCGCATGTACGCGAAGTTGGTGAGTACGTCCGGTATGGGGATAAAAGGCTATACGTGTATATTTATCTGTACGTTCGAGAACCTGATAATAAGTGGTGGCAGGCTGGCCATATTGTGTGTCTACCATTTGCCGGGGACGGTCCAATGGATTGGGGCAAAGCGGTAGTTCAATAGTGCCCTCATCTTCCGGGACGATGCCATCGAGCAAGGCTATGTACTTCTTCCGGATACTACGATTCTTGAATTGTGCCTGTAAGTGTTGGTGCGTCTTCTTATCTTTGGCAATGATTAAAAGTCCCGATGTAGCCATATCCAGCCGATGTACGATCATAGGACCCTCTGCTTCCGGATAAGCCTTTCTTGCCAGGTCGTATATAGACGTTTGTCTCTCTTTTCCGGGTACTGAAAGCATTCCGGCAGGCTTATTAATAATCAATAGCCATTGGTCTTCATAAACTATATTCAATTTTTCATTGCCTCGTTCCGCCTCCTGTTGCATGGGATTTGCTTCTACCTCCAATCCCTGTAACATGTGCCGGAGAATTGGTTCGCATTTACCCTTACAGGCTGGATAGTAATAACCGTGATGCCGTACTTCGTTTTTGGGAGAATTACCCCACCAGAATTCGGCCATGGCTATCGGTTTCCAATGATGCAGATAGGCTTGTTGTAACATTTTGGGAGCGGCACATTCACCTGCACCGGCAGGAGGAGTCTTATGTACGGTTTGCTCGAATATGTCGCATAAAGTTTTCACATCTCCCCGGTAGTTCAACATTCTGAATTGTTCGAATAGTTGTTGTTGCAAGGCGGCAGAGCGGACTTTACGTTCTGCTTTCAGCTCTTGTATTTGTTTTTCCCAATTACCAGTTTCTACCTGCAAGGAGGCTATCTTATCTTTCCAGGAGCGTTCCATCCGTTTATATTCTGCCTTCTGGAACTGGCTCTCTCGTATCAGCTCTGCTTCTTCCTTTGCATCAAGCTGACCTGTCTTTCTGAGCAATTCTCTTTTATCTTTTGCTTCTTTCAATTGTATCTTGGCAATTGACAATGCATCTTGTGCAGATTGGGTGGTCTGGGTAAGATCTGATAACAAGTCAATATATTTCTTATCCTCTTCCAACCGGCGGATACGACGGTTGATAGCGGATATGTTTTCTTCTTCTATTTTGAAGAAGCCTTGAGGTTGCAATAAATCGTACACGGGAGGTACAAAATACGGATGTATATTCTTCCCTGCTAATATGCCCGAAAAGGCGGTTAAATAACCTATGCTTCCATCTTCGGTTTGCACAATCAGCACTCCGAACATTTTCCCCTGGCTTAATTCCTCTTGCCAGTCGCTTTGCTTGCTGAGGTAGTGTTGTACCTCTTCCGCCGCCATTACACACAATGGATGAGGAGTATAACAGAAAGGGTAAGTAAACCTTTCCGGAAGTGGAATATCGCTGATTGAAGTAGTAAAACGGTGCAACATAATGGTGCAAAGATACTACATTCTTTGGGTATCTGTGAAGTTATCCGGCAGAAAAGAATTCCTCGCTTTCATTATGGTAGGGTAGGAGGAAAGTGAAACGGCTTCCTTTTCCAATCTCTGAAGCCACACTAATCTTCCCACCGAGTTTTTCCGCAATTACCATGCTGATGGAAAGTCCCAGACCCGTGCCTTGAACAAATTCATCTTGTTTGTAGAAGCGTTCGAATATCATTCGTTGCTCTTCTTTCGGAATACCTTTGCCGGTATCTTCTACGTAAATGGAGACTTCGTATGTTGAAAAATCAATTTCATAGCCCAGTTTGATGTATCCTGATTTGGTAAATTTAGTGGCATTATTCAGGAAGTTAGTCATTATCTGGCTGAGGCGGTTCACGTCCGTATTGATGAAGAATGCGGCATCGGGCACTTCTTTGATGAACTCTATTTCCTTGGGTATCAATAAGGAATGTGTCAAATACATACTATCCACCCAATTATTCAGATTACACGTTGAATAGGAGAAAGTCATGTTGCCCGATTCGATACGGGAGAGTTCCAGTATATCATTGATGAGTTTCAGAAGCAATTCGCAATTCGTATTGATCGTATTGATGAAGTCAGCTTTCTCTTCATCGGGGAGGTCGTCTTCGCTGACAAGTAAGTTGGAGAACCCCACAATTGCATTCAGTGGAGTACGTATTTCATGGCTCATATTGGCGAGGAAAGATTGCTTCAGTTCTGCCTCTATCGCCAGGTCTTTTGCTCTCATGAGTTCCTCTTCTTTGTTCTTGAAGTGTTGCACATTGGTGATTAAGCCTATAATGGAGGCCGTTTCCGCCATTGCCTCCGTGGGATTGACATAACGGAGTTCATACCAGATATACCCTTTACCATTAAAGTTGCACCGGCATTGGGTGTGCGTTTTGGAATCCGGTTGGTTTTTCACATGATAAAACGTGTTCAACACATCCACTCTGTCTTCCGGATGTATCGCTTCGGCCATTTCTTGTAGGGTGAAGGCACGGAAAGGCATATCCAGATGCTCAAAGAATTCTTTATCACAGATGAAAGCATTTGTTTTCTCTATGTATTTCCAGGCATAGATGTTGCTCTTTTCGAGTGATAGCGATAATAATTCCTTTTCCCTGGTTAGTTCCCTTTGGGCGGTGCGCTTTCTTTTAGACTCTCTGACATAGAGAAGTAGCGGATAGATGATGAAAAAACAAATAGAAGAGAGAGCCAGAACAATGATACAAATAAAAAGAGGTTTGTACTTGGCTTGGAAAGGTATCTTGATTACAATATAATCTTGTGGATGTTCTTCAACTTCAACATTGATTTCTGTTTTCTGAATATCTTGGGGTTCAGCGTACTGGGGTTCTACCGCATGCATCTTTGTAAATAGGACAAAGAAGATCAGAATAATCGAAACTCTTTTCAGTAGCTGATAGCGTTTTTTCATAGCTGAAGAATAACTCATTTTGCAAATGTACATGAATATTTTTAATTCTTGCACAAATAAATAAAAATGTGAGAATTAACTCGTTTTATGTCCGAATAGCAGATTCTGTTCATCTTAAAAAAAGACTATTTTAATGTAAATCTTATTTTTTTATTTTATATACTGATTTTTCGCAATTCACGGTTTAGCCAGATAGTAACATTGGTGGTCGTATAAATGTCCATCGTAGGTTAACTCGGCCTGATGGAGAGTGCCTTCATAGATAAAACCGTAGCGTTTCAAAACCTGTTGCGAGCGCTCGTTATGGGGATAGCAATTTGCGGTGATGAGGTTTAGTTGGAGGGTGTTGAATCCGTAATCGAGAACAGATTGCACCGCTTCTGTCATGTAGCCCTTTCCCCAATGGGATTCATCGAGCCAGTATCCCAGCATGCGTGCTTGAGGGTTTTCACGCTTGGGATCTGGGATGATGCCGACTGAACCGATCAAACGTCCGTCTTCTTTTAGGATGATAGCCCATATCCCGGACTGGGATATAAATACGGAACGAAGGATTTCTTGTGATTCTTCTAAGGAACCATGAGGTTTCCAGCCGGCATTGTTTCCTATATTTGGGTTTTGGCAGCATTTAAAGAAGGCTTCCGCATCACTTTCCCGGAAGGGGCGTAATAGTAGCCGTTCCGTTTCAATCGGAGCATCCGGTTCATTACCGGTTTCTTCCTTCCTGTATACACATTCCACTCGATTGCCATCCGGATCGAGTATGACGCTTTCGAAATATCCATCGCCCGAAGTCCGCGGTTCGCCGGCTATGGTATACCCCTCGCTACGGAGTTGTTCAGTAGTGCGGAGAACGTCTTCTTTGCTTTGGAAAGAGAGAGCAAAGTGCGTGAGTCCCAACTTGTTCTCTTCTATTGGAGTGTTTTGCACATCTGTGCGGCTCATTAATTCTAATGCCGCGCCATCATCAAAATAGATGAAATAGGACTCGAAACCCTTTTTCGGATTGATGTATTTTTCATTGCTTGTTCCGTTAAAGTAGCGGATATAAAACTCTCTCAATTCTTCCAGGCGAAAAGTCCAGATGGCGATATGATGTATTTTCATGCGATATAATAGTTTGAATATCTGTTCTTTGTAGTTAATTAAAAACTACTTTTCATGCAAATATAATGATTATTCCTTATAAAAGCCTACCTTTGCGCCCTAATTAAAAGAAATGATGACATTTAAACAGATGAATATTTCGGAGCCGGTGTGCCGTGCGCTCCTTGAAAAAAACTATTCTACTCCTACTCTTATACAAGAACAAGCCATACCGGAAGCCCTGACAGGGCGTGATCTATTAGGACTGGCTCAAACCGGAACCGGTAAAACGGCGGCATTTGCCATACCTATCATAGAACAATTGCTTGCCGACCCCACATTTCAGCAGAAAGGTGCTCCACGTAAGATTCGTGCTCTTATCCTTACTCCAACTCGTGAGTTGGCAATCCAGATTGATGAATCGCTGGCAGACTATACACGATATACCACGTTGCGCCATACCGTTATCTTCGGTGGGGTAAAGCAGAAGTCGCAAACCGATGAATTGCGTGCCGGAACGGATATCCTGACGGCTACTCCCGGCCGTTTGCTCGATCTGATGTCACAAGGATTTATCCGCCTCGACCATGTGCGGCACTTCGTGCTTGACGAAGCTGACCGTATGCTCGATATGGGATTCATCCATGACGTGAAGCGCTTGTTGCCTAAGCTCCCGCCCAAGAAGCAAACCTTGTTCTTTTCGGCTACCATGCCTGATAGTATTGACCGCCTGGCCAAAAGTTTATTGCGCAATCCGGCGAGGGTGGAAGTCACTCCGGCATCCAGCGTAGTGGAAATCATCAGCCAGTCCGTCTATCGTGTGGAAAAGCCTCAGAAAAAGGAATTGCTGGCACAACTATTACTCGGAGAGGCCGGACACCAGGTACTTGTATTTTCCCGCACCAAACATGGGGCAGATAATATAGCACGTTATTTATCGCGTCGTGGCATCACTTGTGAAAGTATCCATGGAGATAAATCGCAAAATTCCCGCCAGCGTGCATTGAGTAATTTCAAGGAAGGCCGTTCCAATGTAATTATCGCTACGGATATTGCGGCACGCGGTATTGATATCAAAGGTTTGGATTTGGTTCTCAACTACGATTTGCCCGATGTACCGGAAACTTATGTCCATCGTATCGGACGTACGGGACGTGCAGGTTGCGAGGGACGTGCCATTGCCTTTTGTTCGGGTGAGGAAGTGCCGATGTTGCGTGAGATAGAGAAACTTACAGGTATCAAACTGGAGCAACGGAAACATGATTTACCGCCTTTGGAGGAGACGAAAACAGCTCCGGTTGCCAATGTTGCACGAAAGGTACAAGCGAAAGCACCGGCAGAGAAGCAACAAGGCAAGCAGAACAATAAGAGGCGGGAGAGCAGAAAGCCTGCCGAACCCTTGAAGAATACTCAGCAAGCAACGGTTGTTGCTGAAAAGCCCAAACGTCATAATCGTCCGGCGAAACCGATATTAGCTCGGGAATCGCAACAAAAGCAATCGGCGGATAAAACGGAGCAAGCATCCAGTCGTTCGGCAAAGTTGCGTTCGCGTTATGAAAATTATGAATGATTGGCTATAGTTTATCTAAACATTTAAAGTTGTATTTCTTAATAAATGAACTTGTAAAATAAATTAGCTTTTATGCTTCTTATTTTGTTCGAAAAGAAGAAAAAAGGTGATAGTTAAGTACATAGAAAATCTTTTTTATTCTTTTAAAAGTTTGTATATTAGCGCCTTGAAGATACTCGAAAATGTATTTTATTTTTGTTTTAAGTGTCTCTAACCCTAAGGTGTAAAAAGTAATATGATCGAAAAGAACAAGAGTTTAAGTGTATTTCTCCTTCATTTCTTAGAGCGTTTAAATGGATGTGAATCCATTGAAAAGAAAATCACGGAATCATTGACGGATATTTGTACTTTCTATAAGTTTAAAAAAGGATTTGTTTATCAGACCGATGGTTTTCGCTATTTCTTCCTGAAAGAAACGATTGGAAATGAAGATCATTCTCTGAAGCGTCGCTTTGAGATGAGTGAAATGACCAAAATACATTCCGATCGTATGAAGGTCAAGAACCGTCCTTTTTATGCCAGTAGAAATGATGACAATTCCTTAGTTGACATTGACGTTCTTGATTTTCATAAAACGGATTCCTTGCTGGTCCGTCAGTTTGAAGATAGTGAAGGAAAGATTATCGGGTTTATTGGATTTGCGGATAGGGAGGATACAACTCCTTTCACGGATGAGGAATTGCAAACCATTCATCTTCTGCTCGGTTCGCTTTCTAAAGAAATAGCCGTTCGTGAATATAAAGAACGGGAAGTGCGGGCAAGCAATACGCTGGGTAGCATCATGAACAATATGGGAGTCGACATTTATGTGAACTCTTTTGATTCTCATGATATGTTGTATGCCAATGCGTCTATGGCGGCTCCGTATGGTGGCATTAAGCATTTTGAAGGAAAGAAGTGCTGGCAGGCCCTTTATACCGATAAAACGGGCGAATGTGAGTTTTGTCCTAAAAGACACCTGATCGACGAAAACGGTCTACCTACTAAAGTTTACTCCTGGGATTACCAACGCCCGTTCGATCAATGTTGGTTTCGTGTATTCAGTGCGGCATTTCCCTGGATAGACGGCCAGATGGCACATGTCATTACCAGCGTTGACATCGACCATCAGAAAAAGATAGAAGAAGAGTTGATAATAGCCAAAGATAAGGCCGAAAATCTGGATCGCTTGAAGTCCGCCTTTCTGGCTAACATGAGTCATGAGATTCGTACTCCGTTGAATTCCATAGTTGGTTTCGCAAGTATGCTTGTTGAGGAGGAAGATAAAGAAGAGCGTCAGGGTTATATTGAAATCATGCAAGAGAACACGGAATTGCTCTTACAATTGATATCCGACATTCTGGATTTATCCAAGATAGAGGCGGGAACGCTCGATTTCAATATGGGATATTTGAATATCAGGGACTTCTGTGAAGATATATTGCGTGGTTATGAAATCAAGGAAGATAAGCCTGTACCGGTTGTGCTGGCTTCCGGTCTGCCAGATTATCGTATCTATACGGATAAGAAACGTCTGATGCAGGTCATTACCAACTTTATAAATAATGCTCTGAAATTTACCAGTAAGGGGCAGATTACTCTGGAGTACCATTTTAAAGAGGGTACCAATGAAATAGAGTTCTCGGTTACGGATACGGGTATCGGCATCGCACCGGATGCGGTGGGGCAGGTTTTCGATCGATTTGTGAAGCTGAACACATTCTCCAAGGGCACCGGCTTAGGGTTGTCCATCTGCCGGAGTATCGTGGAGCACCTTGGTGGCACGATTGGCGCTGAATCGGAAGTAGGAGTCGGGAGTCGTTTCTGGTTTACGCATCCTTGCGCGGAATCGGCCTGATTATGGAGTAGTCTATTATTTATGAACTAAATTTATAAGCTAATGAGAAACAAAACGTGGAAGTATCTGGTTGTTACATCTGCAATATTCGTGTTATCAGCTTGTGGCGGAGGCACAAAAAAGCAAGTAAATGAGGATGTAAGTATGGATAGTGTAAATGGGGTGTGCGATGGCCTGAAGACATTGCAACTGGATGAAGTGAAAGTTACCTGGATACAGGATAATGCGAAAGAGCGCCTGATGGAAAGAACGCTTTTTGCGGATGTTGACGATAGTCTGATAGAGAGTTTGAAACTAGAAGGCGGAATACCTTCGTCCATGAGTGCTTTTCTGGTAGAAACGGGTGGAATCCGAATCCTGTTTGATACGGGCATGGGAGCACCGGATAGCCGTCTGTTATCGGGTTTGGCTTCTTTGGGAGTTACCCCTTCCGATATTAAATATTTGTATCTTACCCATTTCCATGGCGATCACATCGGTGGAATGATGAAAGGGGATAGTGTTGTGTTTCCTGATGCTGAAGTGTATGCATCGAAAGTGGAATATGATGCCTGGCTCAAGATGCCTGCCGACAGGAATGCGCAAGTGTTGAAAACGATGAATGCTTATAAAGACCGTTTGCATTTGTTTGAGTTTGGAGAAACATTGCCGGGTAATGTCGTTGCGATGAATGCTGAGGGACATACTCCCGGGCATACCGTGTTCCAGGCGAACAAATTGTTGGTGATTGCCGATCTTATCCATGGAGCCGCTCTTCAGTTAGAGCATCCCGAAATCTGCGCTACGTATGATATGGATAGGGAGAAGGCGGTGAAATCACGTAAGTATTTCCTTCAATATGCCAAAGACAATGGTTTGACGATGGCAGGTATGCATTTGCCGGCTCCGGCATTCAAATAGTATTTTCCAAATTGGTATTAACAGGGGGTGTTTCTTCACCCTCTTTTGATTTTTCCAAAGTTTTCGGACGCTTCATAGGCGAGGGCTTCTTTCCGTATTTACGTTCTTTTTCCCAAGCGGCTTTCCGGGCTTGGTATGCTTCGTATTGTTTTTCTAAATAATTGTCGGCCATAATGTAATCGTTTAAAATAAAGATGCTTATCGTTGGGTAGGCAATGAGAACTCTTGCCAGTCGTACTCCTGTCCGGTTTCATCGGCTACGGCAACGCGTATGATGACTTCTCCCGTCTTTATCCGTTCTCCGGCATTGATGCTGGCGGTATATTTCACACCTTCATGAGGCTTAATCTGCTCTATCATAACCGAGGGTGAAATATAGATACGCTTCATACCCGTGATTTCGGCCACTACCGGTACTACATTGAAAGCTGTTCTGTTTCCTTCGTTTATGATTTCGAAGATCACTTTACAATTTTCGCCTGAGTTGATTGTGTGGTCGCGATTGGCGTCAATGAAACGTATATTATGTATTCTCAGATTCTCGATAGCTGATGAATATTGGGGTTGGGGTCTGGAAGGTTGAGTCCTTTCTACCCGGTAGCTATATTCTTCTGTCTGCTTGGGGGCGGTAGCGGCATTTGCGATGGCTGCTCCGGCGATGGTTCCGACGATGGTACCAATGGCGGAACCCCGGTAGCCACCTCTCCATCCTCTGTTGCTTTCGCCAATGAGGCCTCCGATGGCGCCTCCCACATTTCCTCCGATGGATGCTCCGGCCAACACCGCGCCCGGGTCACCTGCCGCCATACGATTGGTGCTACATCCGCTACATAGCATGGCTAATGCTAATATTCCTATGAAATATGTAGTAATTCGTTTCTTCATATCTGAATTCAGTTTTGAGTATATCTGCATTAAGTACCGTAAAGGTAGGGATAATTTCTCGTTTGCTGAAATACTATCTTAATTATTTCACTGATAAGGTATTGTATAATATACCGCTTCTTTATTTTATAAAAAAATAACTAAAAATTTGTCTAAATCAAATATCCGGTATACTTTTGCGCCCCGATAAATGCAGGAGGTTTTCTGCATGGATAATTAACACGAACTAAATGTGGATTTCTGGGATATAGAGATGACTATAATGGAAGCAGCGCTAATCATTGAGTTTTACTATTCCTACAAATTCTCCTACAATTCTAAAATCCTCAGCATTTTCTTCATTGATGATTATTGGATTATAATTGGGGTTTTGGGGTTCAAGTGCTATTTCTTCGTGCATCCAATTTCCATTTTCATTGTACTTTTTCTTACTAATGTATGTTTTAATAGAATAGCCTCCCGCATAGTTGGCATCGTAAAAATTATGATGTTGTGCTAATACTATTTTACCTTGCCGGCTACCTGCCGGGTTTGATCTGAATACACAATAATCTCCATCGTGTATGGTAGGTTCCATTGAATGACCAACTGCTTGTACTACATACATATTTCGGTTTAGTTTTCCCATTCCTTCTACTCTTATCCAACCGAGTTCATCTACAATTTCTCCTTCTCCGAAATAACCGCAAGCAGCTTTTGCTGAGTAAAGTGGAAGAAAATCTATATATTTAACGTCATTATTGATTTCTGGTTCTATGCGAATTTCTTTTTTCTCTTTATGTAAAGGTTGTAATTGGTTCATGAAGTGTTCTGCTATAGCTGGATCGCAAAAATATACATAACAACCTTTTGAGCCTCTTGTCATTAAAGTCCTATAAGTATTCTTTATGATTTCATCGGCATCTTGTAGGGCTTGTTCTTTGTGAGTTTTTAATAACGATTTAAAGCCTTTTACAGATTGGTCATGCTTAGAACGTTGAGTGACATCAGTAACAATCCTGTTATTCTTATATATCATATCTTTGCCTACAATGACCCCAATATAATCAAGTTCTAATCCCTGACAAGTATGGATACATCCTATTTCATTGACGGAGTCATCTCCTATAATCCAGAGATTTTTATCAGAATTTAGGTTCCATCTTTTTTTGAAATTATGTTCTGGGATTACTATATCGAAATGGGTTGGATCTTTTTTGCTATTCCAATCCCAGCAATATCCCGCTACGACTCTTGCCCGATTATTTATTTTATTTTTTGCTTTTATCGTTTCGAATAATTCGTTTGGACTCGAAAATATTCTAAAGTCATAATCCTCTGACGAAAGACGGATGTTAGCCGTTTCTGTTATTTGTAGTGTATTATCTAGCCAGCTAAGATAACCATCTGATCCGTTACAACGGAATTGTGAACTTAATTTGACCGAGTGTGTAATGGCATCACAGGAGTGTGCAAATTTTTCAATATTTCTTTGAGAACCAATATCCTTGATATGTACCTTTTGCCTATCATCAACAAAGAAAACGGAAAACTTAGCCGCATGAATTATTTCAAGAATTTGGTTTTCTCCAAGATTACTATATAAACCACTTTTCATGTTTAGTCGATGGGCTTCATCGACAATAAGGGCATCAAAGATATTTTCCTGAGTATCTATGAAACTACCACTTCCCACAAATAGATTATTTATAAAGCCTTTCCGAAAACTACCACTGAGTTTAACGGTATAGACATCTCTTGGTGCGGCATTCTTGGATACATATTGGGCTACCAACCCTTCCTTGGTTAGTTGTGTCAAGAGATTTATAGCAACAACACTTTTACCGGTTCCAGGGCCTCCCTTTACTATCAAGACCTGTTTCTTACCGGTAACTGAATCCCGCGCCATTTTTAGAGCGGTTTCATACACTACCTTCTGATCATCTAGCAAAACAAATTCTTGATTACCATGTAACATCGAATCTAAAGTATCTGCCAGTTGCTTAGAAGGTCTTAACTTTCCTTTATCAATGAGCCAAATAATATCATCCTTAGCGCCAAATTTAATACGTTGTTTAATAAAATCCTGTAATTTCTGGGCATCGTTTTTTAAGAATACAGGTGCTTTGCGTATATACTCTGTGTAGCATATGTCAGTAATGACATTGTCTGGCTGATAATTATGCAAGAAAGCACAAGGAGAGAGCATTATTTCTTGTTCTCTGATTGTTTCATTGTAATTTGTCAACATATAGGCGTAAGACCAAGCTTGGTATGATGGATGGGCAACTTCGCTTTCTCCATGTTGAAACCGAGTCTTGATAATTCCTGATTTATTGGACAACTGGGCTTGCTCCCATTGTTTAAGCTCTATGATGACAATATTTCCTTTTTGTTTCTCATCTAATCCGGAAATAATAAAGTCAATGCGTTTTGAAGTCAATGGAATTTGGTATTCGATTGCAATGCTTGAAGTGTCTGGGATGTCTGGGGTATTGATTACCTTATACATATGCATCATCGAGTTTTTCCATGATAACACTTCATTGGGGGAAGTATGTCTTCCAAGATGTGTCACAAAGGCATGATCTATTTCATCTGCAATATTTCCATTGAAGACATCTTTTATAAATCCTTTTTTAGAAGCATGGTAAACGATCATAATTCAGTATATTTTTTAGCATTTCCTTTAGCCTTATTTATCGGGTACTTTTCGGCGTTTTTCGTAAGTTTTGTTAATATTATTTCTTTGATATCTAAATCGTATTTATGTGCGATAAGAAATGCATAATTCATTATATCAGCTAATTCTTCTTTTATTTTATTGATATCGGCCTTTTCAGCTTCTTTCCATAAAAAGGCTTCATTCAATTCTGAGGCTTCTATTGAAAGTGCCAATGCCAAATCTTTTCCATTATGGAACTGATCCCAGTCTCTTTCTTGTGTGAATGAGACTATTTGCTCCATAACTTCTTGTATGTCAGATTTATTAGTCTTCATCAATTATATGATTTATGGGAAACGTGTTACAATTTGATTCTGCTACAAAGGTATAAAGAATTTGCCCAAACCTTTTTCTTTTCACCTAATTAATTCTACCTTTGTTTTCATAAACCTAAAAACCCGGTAAGTCATGAAATACAAACTATTAGTTCTTGATGTAGACGGAACTCTGCTCGATAGTGAGAAGAAAATCAGCAAGCGCACGCTGGCCGCCTTGTTGAAAGTGCAACAGATGGGCGTACGCATCGTATTAGCTTCCGGCAGGCCCACCTATGGCCTTATGCCCATTGCCAAGGCTCTGGAACTGGGCAATTACGGAGGCTTCATTCTCTCCTACAATGGCGGGCAAATTATCAATGCTCAAAGTGGCGAACTACTCTTTGAGCGTAGGATAAACCCCGAAATGCTGCCCTATCTTGAAAAGAAATCCCGTAAGAACGGGTTCGCCATTTTTACGTATCACGAAGATACCATCATCACCGACTCGCCCGAAAACGAGCACATACGCCGCGAAGCCGAGCTGAATGGCCTGAAGATAATTGCCGAAACCGAATTCTCGATAGCGGTGGACTTTGCCCCTTGCAAGTGCATGCTGGTAAGCGATGACGAAGAAGCCCTCGTGGGACTGGAAGACCACTGGCGCCGAAGGTTGAACGGAGCGCTGGATGTATTTCGTTCGGAACCCTATTTTCTGGAAGTGGTGCCCTGCTCCATTGATAAATCCAATACGCTGGGCGCCTTGCTTGAGAAGTTGGGTATCAACTCCGAAGAAGTCATCGCCATCGGCGACGGAGTTTGCGATGTCTCCATGATACAATCCGCCGGACTAGGCATCGCCATGGGAAACGCCCAAGACTCGGTGAAGGTCTGTGCCGACCGCATCACCGCCTCCAATGATGAAGACGGCGTGGCCGAAGCCGTGGAGAAGGCGATACTTGCCGAAATCCGCCCCGCCGACGTGCCCCTGGATCAACTCAACCAGCGTGCCCGCCACGCATTGATGGGAAATCTGGGCATACAATACACTTACGCCTCCGAAGACAGGGTAGAGGCCACCATGCCCGTGGACGAACGTACCCGCCAACCTTTCGGCATCCTGCACGGAGGTGCCAGCCTGGCATTGGCCGAAACCGTGGCCGGACTGGGTTCCATGATACTTTGCAAGCCGGACGAAATAGTGGTCGGCATGCAAGTCAGCGGAAACCATATTTCCTCCGCCCATGAGGGGGATACGGTAAGGGCGGTTGCAACCATCGTGCATAAAGGCCGCTCCTCACATGTGTGGAATGTGGATGTGTTTACTTCCACGGCCAAGCTGGTGTCTTCGGTGCGTGTAGTCAATAGCATACTGAAAAAGGGATGATCGAAAATGAATTGGACAACGGGCCACAAGAACCACCCGTTGAATCCGCTAAGAAGAACAATACCCGGACCCTCGTAAAAAGAACACTTGCGATTGCCGGTTTAGTCTTGGTTGTATATTTTTTGTACTCCATCGTTCACCTGTTTGTTTCGCCCGACCGCAACATTCAGCAAATCTACCTGGTGCCCGAAGACGCGGCATTTATCATCCAGTCCTCGGCACCCATCGACGATTGGGCAAAGTTCAGCGGAAGCGCAACCTGGCAATGTCTGAAACGGGCGAAAGCCTTCGAGGACGTCACCCGGAATGTGGAAACGCTCGACACCGTGGTTCGAAGCAATAAAATGTTGTTATCGCTTGTGGGCAAACGGGATATGCTCATCTCGATCCATAAAGTCCGTGCCCGCGATTGGGATTTCCTGATTGTGCTGGACATGCAAAAGGCCTCCAAGATGGACTTGTTGAAGGATCAGCTTGAAACGGTGCTCACCATGGCGGGCAGTTCCGTAACCAACCGGATGCACAACGGGATTAACATCCTCGAAATGCGCGATCCGGATACACGCGATATTTTTTATTGCGCCTTCGTGGACAACCATTTTGTAGGTTCCTATACCTCCAAACTTGTAGAATCGGCCATCGACTCACGCAACAAGCCTAAAATCGGTCTCGATCATTCTTTTATCGAAGCCGAAAAACTGGTGTCCGGCAAAGGACTTGTCCGCGTTTTTATCAATTATGCACGCCTGCCCCAATTCCTGAATATTTATCTGGGAACCGGGAACGAGTACATCGATATGTTCAGCAATTCCATGGATTTTGCCGGACTCTATTTCAATACCGACCACAAACGGATGGAGGTGAAAGGATATACCTTGCGGAAAGATACCGCCGATCCGTACATCATGGCCTTGCTGAACTCGGGCAAGCACCGGATGAAAGCCCACGAAATCCTGTCCGGACGGACGGCACTCTATACCAACATCGGTTTTAGCAATCCGGTGACGTTTGTAAAGGAATTGGAGAATGCACTCGCGGTCCACGACCCGCAATGGTGCGAATCTTATAGGAGTTCCCGGAAGAAGATTGAAAGCCTGTTCGACATCTCTCTGGAAGAAAACTTCCTGAGCTGGATGTCGGGAGAATTTGCCATCACCCAATCCGAGCCGGGGCTGTTGGGGCACGATCCGGAACTGATTCTAGCCATCGGCGCCAAAAGCATCAAGGACGCCCGTAAGAATATGGAGTTTATAGAAAAGAAGATCAGGCGGCGCACCCCGCTCCGGATAAAGACGGTTGATTATAAGGGATTTGAAATCAACTATGTGGAAATGAAAGGCTTCTTCCGTTTGTTCTTCGGAGGGCTGTTCGACAAGTTCGAAAAACCCTATTACACGTACGTGGACGATTATGTGGTGTTTAGCAACAAAGCCTCGTCTCTGCTCTCATTTATAGAAGATTACGATCAGAAGAACCTGTTGAAGGATAATCCGGGCTTTAAAAATGCCTTCTCGTACCTGAATTCGAGCTCTACCGTTTTCTTATATACAGATGTACATAAGTTTTATTACCAGTTGAAGCCTATGATGAATGCCGTTACGTGGGGAGAGATACAATCGGACAAGGAGATTGTCTACTCATTTCCCTATTGGACCATGCAGATTACGGGAGACGGCCAGTCCGCCTCGTTGCAATGCGTGATGGACTATAAACCTTATCAACCGGAAGAAGCGGCCGAAGCGGTGGTAGTGGACGATGAAGCCGACGAAGTAATGAACGAAGATGCCGAAACGGAGAAAGAGCAAATGAGTGAATTGCAACGCTTCTATGTTGAGAAATTTGAGGGCAACGTCTTGCGGGAGTTTTATCCCGAAGGAGCGCTGAAGAGTGAAGCGGAAGTGAAAGAGGGAAAGCGCCACGGACGCTATCGCGAATATTATGAGAACGGCAAACTGAAACTCCGCGGAAAATACGGAAATAACATACCCAAAGGCACATGGAAGTACTATACGGAGGAGGGAGAGTTTGAACGGAAAGAGAAGTATTAAAAAAGAGAAAAACAATGCTTGCATATACCTATATTGAACACGGAAAATTTGAACTTATAGAAAAACCGAAACCCAGGTTGAAAGACCCCCGCGACGCCATTGTCCGCGTGACGCTCGGTAGCATCTGCACCAGCGATTTGCACATCAAGCACGGTAGCGTGCCGCGTGCCTTGCCCGGAACCACGGTGGGGCACGAAATGGTAGGCATCGTGGAGCAAGTGGGCGCGGATGTCACTTCCATCAGGCCCGGCGACAGGGTTACGGTGAACGTAGAAACCTTTTGTGGCGAATGCTTCTTTTGCCGACACGGATATGTGAACAATTGCACCGATGCCAATGGTGGTTGGGCACTGGGTTGCCGCATCGACGGAGGTCAGGCCGAGTACGTCCGCGTGCCTTATGCCAACCAGGGATTGAACCGCATTCCGGATGCGGTGAGCGACGAACAAGCGCTCTTTGTGGGCGACGTGCTTGCCACGGGCTTTTGGGCGGCTCGCATATCGGAGATTACCGAAGAAGACACGGTGCTTATCATCGGCGCTGGTCCTACCGGAATCTGTACCCTGCTTTGCGTGATGCTCAAGCAACCCCGTCGCATCATCGTTTGTGAGAAATCTCCTGAAAGAATACGCCTTGTGCGTGAACATTATCCGGACGTACAGGTGGTGAAGCCGGAGGATTGTCGGGAGATTGTGTTGCGGAGTAGCGATCATGGCGGAGCCGACGTCGTGCTCGAGGTGGCAGGAACCGACGACACCTTCCGTCTGGCGTGGGAGTGTGCACGCCCCAATGCCATCGTCACCGTGGTGGCTCTCTACGACCGCCCCCAGGTGCTTCCCCTGCCCGATATGTACGGAAAAAACCTGACCTTCAAGACCGGTGGCGTGGACGGGTGCGATTGCGCCGAGATACTTCGCCTGATCGAAGAAGGCAAGATAGACACCACGCCACTTATCACACACCGCTTCCCGTTGAATGAGATTGAGGAGGCTTACCGGATTTTTGAAAATAAGCTGGACGGGGTGATGAAAGTTGCGGTATCTGAAAGAGAAAGAAAGGAATAAGAGAGTGATAGGGTGGTAAGGTGATAGGGTGATAAGGTGATAGGGCGATAAAGTAGCTGCGCTATATATCACAGAGCGTTATCCCGCTATCACCTTACCACTCTTATCACTCTAACGCCCTACCCCTTATCACATTTTGTTCATACCCTTATTAAGAAAGAATACAGTCTTATGCCCATTATTGAAATATCCTCCTTGTCGCACCCCGGAATCGAGGTGTTCTCCACCCTCACTGAGGCCCAGTTGCGCAATCGCATTGAGCCCGATAAAGGCCTGTTCATAGCCGAAAGCCCGAAGGTGATCCGTGTAGCATTGGATGCCGGATATGAACCTCTGGCCCTCTTGTGCGAGCAAAAACACATTACCGGTGATGCCGCCGACATCATCAGTCGTTGCGGCGACGTGCCCGTCTATACGGGCGGGCGGAAGTTACTCGCCACACTGACGGGCTATGTCCTGACGCGCGGAGTGTTGTGCGCCATGCGTCGCCCTGCGCCCCGCACGGTGGAAGACACATGTCGGGATGCCCGGCGTATCGTCGTCCTCGCCGGTGTGGTGGACACTACGAATATTGGTGCCATTTTTCGTTCGGCGGCCGCTCTCGGGATGGATGCCGTGCTGCTGACGCGTAATTCTTGCGATCCGTTGAACCGTCGTGCGGTCAGGGTGTCCATGGGTTCGGTCTTTTTGGTTCCCTGGGCGTGGCTGGACGGCACTCTCGGTGATCTGGGCCGCCACGGCTTCCGCACCGCCGCCATGGCACTTACGGACAATTCTATCTCCATTGCCGATCCTGTCTTGACGTCCGAACCCCGGCTGGCCATCGTGATGGGGACGGAGGGAGAGGGGCTTCCACCCGATACGATTGCGGCGGCGGACTATGTAGTTCGTATCCCGATGGCGCATGGGGTCGATTCGCTCAATGTGGCGGCGGCGGCGGCCGTGGCGTTCTGGCAACTTCGTATTACGGATTGAAACTACTATTGTTTTAATTTCGATGAGTATCATTAGGTAGCTAATAATTAGCAATCTGAAGATTTTTCGCATGACACTTTCTTTTTTGCTATTTTCGGTAGCTTGAGAGTGACTCAAAGAACGGGTAGTCTGTCACGGAAGTGCGAGAAAGGAATGAGTGTGAGGTGATAAAACTTCTTTCACCCCATTATATAATAAACAAAAATATATTCTTTTGTATATTATATGATGGGTTGCTGCACTACAATTAATATTTTTTCTTTTCGTCTTTATTTAGCTCTTCGTGTATATTCATCCTTGATGGTGGTGAAATTTTCTTTTACCTGATTGTACTCAGATTCTTGCTTCTCTTCCAATTCAAGATCTAATGCATATATTTCGCTCGTTATTTTATTGTCTAATTTTGTCTTTTCAGCTTGGGTCAATATATTGTTGAATCGGGAAAATAATTTCACTTTCAGATCCAATAGTCTTTTTTCGAACCGTTCAAGGTCATATTTCAGGTTGTAGTCAAGATAGGTATTGGAAATATGTTTCTTTTCACCTTCTTCATTATACTCAATTACTTTCTCCTTTTTCTTCACCGCATTGAAAAGGGATGAAACGGACTCATCAAAATCCTGAAGGATAAAATCTATCCATTTATTATATATATTAATTTTGAAGCGCGAAACGTTGACATTCTCGGGCAAAGGATAGAATAATAATATGAAATTCATCTGCGTTTGAGATAAAAGTTGCTGTCCCTCACCTGTGTAGTTTACGGGTAGATTTTCATAGCACATAAACTCGCCCTCATGGATAAAACCCGCTCCATCCACCAATAAAACTTTATTAGAGGCGAATGTCCAATTCTCATGCCCTCCGATGTTTTTTATGTTTAGGACCAATTTATCAGCAGTAAATTTGGATTTAGTTTTGCCATTTCCCATCGCTAACTGGGCTGGACAATCTTGATAGTATTTTTTATCTTTAATATAACGACAGTTCTTGTTACATTTTATCTCGACGTTTCTCTCGAATGAGAGGATGGTATAGATAAAGCCTTCATTTTCTTTTGGAATATTAATCTCGCTCATAAATAATGTATTTTAGTGTTTTAAATGATAAATGATGCATATTGCTGATAATTAGCTTTTTGTATTTAGCGAGGTACAAATAAGGTACAAAAAATACAAGTCTTAAATGTCTGATAATCAGCTTATTATAAACTTCCACAACTTCTGGTTACTTCCTGAAATATGATAATTTTATAGATTCTTGTTTTTTGTAAAATGCTGTAAATATGCGTGTTATCTTTTTTAGGAAAATCCATTTTTTGCATATCGAAAAACCTTTTTTTCTCTAGGTACAAATATACGAATTAAATAGTTGGTATGCAAATTAGTAAAAAAAAGAATTTGCTATATAGTATAATGCTGTTTTGAGAGAGTAGTACTTTTTAATTTCTTAATCAAATCTTTTGAACTGTGTGTATAAAAAATGTATAATTGGCAATTTTGTATTAGAATGGAGAAAGCAGAATTATACTGAATATTTATTTAACAAAGGAAAGTTTTAGTTGGTATTGGACTTAGGGTATTTATGTAACTATAGTGGCAATATAGCCTTCTGCAATTCTTGATTAGTTGTGAGGTTTCAATCATGGAGGTTGTTTGGAATAAAGGACGATTTTAAAGATGTAAACGTATTGAGTGGATATTGGATAAGATAATGATAATTGGAAAGGGGAGGGATAGAATGTATTTTAGCAATGGTGGCGAAAGCGGAGAAAATGGCAATTTGGGTGTTAATGACAAAAGATGTTTATGTATAACTAAAATTAAAGGACTGGTCTTGTTTATACCCTAAGTGATACTAATTTTCAGTGAGTTACTTAAAAAAATACCTAGTTCTTCGTGAAAGAGTGTAATTCATTCATTCTGATATTATCTTTTTGTGATGTAGATAAAGATTTTATTTGAATTCTGGAAGACTTTTATAACCTCTTTATTTATAAGAGGTTTGAACGGAAAGATAAAATAGAGGTAACGAATTGGCAACCGTGTTTGTTTCTGCGCTTTGCTGTGAATTGCTATCAATGTCACTCGTCTTGATGCAAAAGTAACAATAAAAATCAGAAATACACCAAGGCAACCTGTGATTTTTCTTACGTATAGGTCTTTTTGTTACTAACAACAAATTCTATTTTAACCGCCATAGAGAAATTCTGCGAATTATCAGCTATAGATATTCAAATTTATACTTTTCTTTCTCTATGTTAGATTTTTTTACATTATGAATATTTTTCAAGCTGATATTATTTTTTGTTGATATCAAATTTTCATAATCAAGATATAAAGGCTCATTGTCTTTAATATATGCCAAATCTCCTTGATTGTCGGCACAACCAAAGGCTGCCCTTGCAGTTAACTTTATATCTTCTATTCTAAAATCTTGAGAAGAGATGGCTTCACATTTATCATGATTAAATATAGTCAAATTTACACCTCCAAAATGTAGTGAACTATTATACCGTACTCCATCATACCCAAGACTTTTAAGATACTCTGCTATAATCTGAGATGGAATATAATCGTCAGAATTGTTAGTTGGTTTAGAAAATGCCCCTTGTATCATTCTCATAACATACATTTCTACTGTTGCATTTTTGTTTTCTGACAAGTCAAGTTCAACAGCAATATTAGCAATCTTAAGAGGGCTATTAACTCTTATTTGTGCAATATTCACTGCATCACATATAAATGGTCGTACCTCAAATAATGATGTTGTAGGGCTTTCTGAAACATAAAGATATTTAATATATTTAGGGTTCGCACGTCCATCCGGAACTTTCACATTTTTAGGTGGAACGAAAGAGGCTTCTTTTGTGAGCCCTTTGAATGGATTTGATTTATTATGATAGCTGATATCTAACCGTTCACCTTCTGGTGCACTAAAACATTTATATACCATATGGTCATTTATACAACTATCATCAATAATTCTTGCTCTAAAAAAAATCTGTTTAGAATGAATCTCAACAATATTTTCAGATACATACTTTGAAAGTATTTCCAAAAGTTGATGTTTTACAAAAAAACGATCTTTATAAAGTACAGCATCCTTAAATGCATACCAAATTTTACGGGCTTCATAACTCGCATCACTTTCATCAAAATATTTGTTAGGATTTTCTCTATCTACTCTCATCATTCTTAATTAACACTACAAAAATAATAGATTTCAGTGAATTATCGGCTATGGTTGCTCAAATTTGTACTTCAATCCATATTCTTCCAGTTTACTGTACAGCGTTGTACGTCCTATTCCGAGCAGTTCAGCGGCAACCTTCCGGTTTCCGTTCGCCTGCTTCAACGCATGTAAAATCCGTTCCTTGTCTTCCTCATTGTTGCGAAGGGCGAAGCTGACGGGTGAGTTAGGTTTCGTCACGGCAAGTTCCAGATGCTCTTTCGTGACAAGTCCCGTTTGCGCCTGCAACACCGCACCCATGATTTTCTGCCGAAGCTCACGGACATTTCCCTGCCAAGCATGGGTCAGCAATGTCTTCCGAGCTCCCCCGTCAAAGCCGATAACATTACATTCCAGTTCATTGTTCGCAATCTCACGAAAGAACTCCGCCAGCGGCATGATGTCCTCCTGACTATCACGCAGCGGCGGAACTGTTATCTCGAAGTCGTGCAGACGGTACAGCAAGTCCTGACGGAATCGCTTTTCATTGACCGCCTTTTCCAGATTCTCGTTGGTAGCAGCGATAATACGGACGTTGAAACTCTTGTCCGTTCTGTCACCCACTGGGCGGTATCTCCGTTCTTGTATGGCTCGAAGTAGCATCTGCTGTGTTTCCGGTGCGAGGTTGCCTACCTCATCCAAGAACAGCGTGCCGCCTTCGGCTTCATGGAAATATCCTTTCTTGGCACTGTCCGCACCGGTGAATGCGCCTTTGACGTGTCCGAAAAATGCCGATGGAGCAAGCTCTTTGTTTAACGATCCGCAGTCCACAGGCACAAACGGTTTGCTAGAACGCTTGCTTTTGTCATGCAGATGGTGGGCTATATGCTCCTTGCCCGTGCCGTTCTCTCCGAATATCAGTACGCTCATGTCAGTTGGTGCTACCAGTCTTATCCGGTGCATGATTTTCCGGAAGGCGGAACCGTCACGGGCAAAGACGGGCATACGGCTCCGTCCGACATTGCGTTCTTTCAATATGGTGCGGAGTAATGGGACAAGTTTGTCCTCCACAAGCTGTTTGGGTATATAATCCAACGAGCCGAGTTTCATACTTTCCACAGCCGTATGCACTTCGGCATAGTCGGTCATAATGATGAACGGCTGCGTCATGCCTTCCTTGCGCATCCAACGCAGCAGGTCGATACCGTTGCCGTCAGGTAAGCGAAGGTCTGAAACCACTATGTCATCGTCAGCGGCTTGTTGCAGATGTTTCTTCGCTGTCGAGAGGCGGAAAGCCTGCACTGTACGGAATTTCTCACGTGCCAGCAGGTTGCAGACAAATTCGCAATACACGATATTATCCTCCACCATGATGATTTTTGTTTTATCCATTGTTGTATTTTCTCCTTTCTTCTTTTGCCTGTTGGATTATCTCCGAACCCTTATCAAATACGGCAGTCACGGCTTTGTTCAATGCTTCATAGTCGGAAGCGGCACTTCCATGAAGCTGTTTATAAAGTTCCCTTAATGGCAGGTCGGCGCGAAGTATCTCCCACGAACTACGTAGGTGGTGTGTAAGGGCATCCAGTTCTTGAAGGTCTTTCCGCCGTTCCGCATCCCTGATTGCCTGCATTTCCTTTTCGGTTTCCGTTATCAGTTTATCCAGCATGACGGATTCATTGCCGTAGGATAATAGGGAGGTGAAATCCGGTTTTTCGATTTGCTCCATTTTCATGGCGCATTTGTCGGAAACCTCCATCAGTTCCGATATGGAGAACGGTTTGAGCAGGCAATCGGCAAATCCACGTTCTATAAGTTCCTCCTTGTTGCAACTTCCCGAAGCGGTTGTTACGACTATTGGGATAGTCCTTGAATTGCCCACATTGGAGGTACGCAGCAGTTCCAGCACCTCGAAGCCGTTTATATCCGGCATATTCAGGTCAGTAAGCAATAGATTGTATTTCTTTTTCCTTATCATTTCCATCAGTTCCGCCGCATCGGTGCAGGTATAGCAGTGTATTCCCTCCTGTGCATACATTTCTTTCAGCATCAGAAGCAGCACTTCGTCATTGTCGATGGCAATAACATCATAGAATGTACGGTTATGATGAATCTGTGTTTTATTTATCTGTTCCGGCAGTTCCTCGGCTGTCTGCATAGGTATTTCCACAGTGAAACGGCTTCCTTTACCTTTCTCGCTGTTCAGCCGTATTGTGCCGCCAAACATTGCCACAATACGCTCCACGATAGACAATCCCAGACCAAAACCGTCTTTTGCTACTGCGTTTGACAGGCGTTCAAACGCACCGAACACACGTTGCTGTTCCTCTTCGGTCATGCCTGTCCCCGTATCTTCGACGATAAGTGTCAGCATCCCGTTAGCGTAATCTGTCGTCAGAGAAACGCCGCCGTTCTCCGTGTACTTGATGGCGTTTGACAGCAGATTATTTCCGATTTGCAGGATACGTTCTTTATCTGTCCGGACGAGGGCATCCTTGTGGCAATGTATTGTCAGAGCCAATCCCTTGTTCATGGCGATTGGCATAAACTCCGTTTCGAGCGTGTGTGTGATTGCGGAAATCCTGCATGTGGAGAAATTAGGCTGTTCCTTACCGTTATCCAGACGGAAAAAACTCAATAGGGTGTTGAGCATTTCACGCATACGGTCGGAGGATTGCTGAATATTTTGGATATACATCCCAGTTTTATCCGTATTGCAATCTTTCAGCATCAGCCCGGCATAGCCTGTGATTGCCGTCAGAGGTGTGCGCAACTCATGGGTAATGGTATGCACGGCTTTCTTGCGGGAAGCTATCAGTGCCTCGTTCTGTTCTACAGACTGTTTCAACTGTTCTATTAAATCAGCAGTTTCTCGTTTGTACCGTTTGATACGGGTGATATTTCGGTGGATGATTATGTAGGAGATTACCAATAACAACACAACGAATCCTGTCAAGCCACCTATCTGAATAAAAGACCTTTCACGCATGGCGGCTATTTCCGCTTCCCGTTTCTGTAAGTCTGCTTGAACTTTCTCGTCTATTTGAACTACCAGTCCTTGCAGTTGCCTGTTGAGTTCCGCATTTCGTGCGGCAAGGCTATCGGCGTGTTCCGACAAACGGCGGCTTTGTGCCTGTTGTTCAGCTATCATATTCCGGTTAAGGGAACGGAGCATCGTAGTAGTCACAGTTGGTTTCGCTTCTTCCTTTTTGCCAAAGATGCCCAAGAAACCCTTGCGCTTGGACTTCTTGGGCTGTTCCTGCACACTCTTCTGCACTATTACAGGTACTTGGCTGGTTATTTTATCGTTGATGGCTTGTTGCTGTTCAAGTACCTGCACGATTTGGCACATCTGCCGTTCCTTGTCTTCAAGAAGATGGCGTACACTGTCGATACGCTCTGCCGGATAGATAGCTTTGAAACGGCATAGCATACTATCCATTGCCATACGCTGAGTATGGTAATGTTCCAAATCTTCATCTTTCCATTCCAATATCGTTTCACCCAATAGGGAAAACTCTATCAGTCGGATATGGATATCGTCTATTTCCTTTCGGAAATCATCAATTTGCTGATTCTTAATTTCTAATTTCTCAACCGCACTCCATTCATTAAACCATATATATCCGATATTTATTATTAAACTTATAATAAGTATATAACCAATGGCTATCTTGGTACGAACTATTTTCATTCTCTATAAAACGAACTTTGATTAAAAGGATATGTCTAATTCAATTAGACATAGGACAAGATTTTTTCTCTTAACACCCCGCTGTATTCTCCGTCTGTGGTAGTGCCTGCATACCGGAACCCCATCCGTTCATACCATTCGTTCAGCCGACTATTGCCGACGATGCAATCGAGCCTTACGCGCGTTTTGCCGTGCTCCCGGCTCAATCGTTCAATCCGGTCGAGCATTTCCGCTCCGGCATCTTTCGTCTCTGTGGCTGATACGAGGTTGTGGATATAATACGACTGTCCCTGTACTTTTCCCCAACGCTTGTCTTCTGTCAATAAGATAGCAGCGGCTACAATTCGTGCTGAACGCTCATCTTCGAGTACATACATTTGTCCGGCTTCGGCAGCCTGCTCGAAATAAGATTCGGGGTAGCGTTCCCGATAATGATTGACATTCCATTGTCGAATTCCTTCGGCATCCATCCATTCGATACGGGCTTCAATCAATCCGATGACCTCTTTGACATCGCTTTTCTTTCCATGACGGAATAGGTATCTCTGTTTCATATTCACTCCTTTTTACGCTTCTCTATGTTCGGTAAAAAGCCCGTGACCACCCCCAACAACGGCAACAGCGTACTGATTTGAAAAACGAACTGCACACTCGTCTTGTCTGCCAGCCACCCGAAAAACGCCGATCCCAAACCGCCCAGACCGAACATCAGTCCGAAGAATACGCCAGCAATCATACCCACTTTATCGGGCATCAGGTCGGTGGCATAGACCAGTATGGCCGAGAATGCCGACGAGATGACCAGACCGACGACGACTGCCAGCAGGATGGTCGCCGTTTGCCCTACATAGGGCAGCAACAAAGTGAAAGGAGCAGCACCGAGGATAGAACCCCAGATTACATATTTACGTCCGATACGGTCGCCCAGCGGTCCGCCGAAGAATGTTCCGATAGCCGAGGCTGCAAGAAATGCGAAAAGGCAGTATTGCGCCCCTTGCACCGACATCGAGAACTTGTCCATCAGGAAGAAGGTGAAGTAGTTGGTCATCGAAGCGATATAGAAATATTTGGAGAAGACCAAAACGCCCAAAATGAAAAGTGCTGTGCGCACTGTCCGTCTCGGAAAATGAGGCGCAGTATTCGTTACTCCCGCGTGGTTTCGGGCTGCGGCGTGCAACTGCCGTTTGTACCACCCTCCGATACGGGTAAGAACGAAGATGCCCACGAGAGCAGCCAGCGCAAACCAGCCGATGGCTCCCTGTCCGAACGGAATGACGACCAGCGCGGCGAGTAGCGGCCCCATAGCACCTCCGGCATTGCCTCCCACCTGAAAAATAGACTGCGCCAGTCCTTTGCGACCTCCGGAGGCGAGTTGCGCTACACGCGACGATTCGGGATGGAAGACCGACGAGCCGCAGCCGATCAGTCCCACCGCCGCCAGAATCCAGCCGAAGGAGGGAGCTGCCGCAAGTGCCAGCAGACCGACAAGTGTGAATCCCATCCCTATGGCAAGTGAATAAGGGCGTGGATGTCGGTCGGCAATCCGTCCGGCAAAGGGTTGCAACAGCGATGACGTGAGCTGGAATACCAAAGTGATGACCCCGATCTGTGCGAACGTGAACCCGAATTTTTCTTTCAACAACGGATAGACCGCAGGAATCACCGACTGCATCATGTCATTGAGCAGATGGGCGAAACTGATAGCCAGCAGAACCGCATATACGGTCTGGCGTCCGTGAACCGTATGGGATTTCTTATCGGTCATTCTTCCGGTTTCCGTTTTGCCGCCTCCCAGCCGATGATGGCCGTTTTGCGGATTTCACCCCAATGATAGTTGCCGATTTCTCCCGTCGCGCGAATCACGCGGTGGCACGGAATGAGGAACGCTACCGGATTCTCTCCCACAGCCGTGCCTACCGCACGGCAGGCACGCGGATTGTCGATGCTCGCGGCAATGTCTCCGTAAGTGGTCATTCCGCCCATCGGAATCTTCAGTAATGCCTCCCACACCTTCATCTGAAACTCCGTACCCTTCAGATGCAGTTTTATCTCGCCGAGCCTGCTCCAGTCCTGCGTGAAAATGAACAAGGCATTCTGCTGTATGTTGTCGAGCGTCTGCCGGAACCGTGCGCGGGGGAACCGTCTTTGCAGGGAGCCGAACGTCTCCATACGGTCGTCGGCGAACTCCATGCTGCAAATACCTTTCGGAGTAGAGGCGATAAGGATATCGCCGAAAGGCGTCGCAGCGAAACTGTAATTGATACAAAGATTCTCCCCGCCGTTTTTGTACTCACCGGGCGTCATACCCTCGACAGTGATAAACAGGTCATGCAAGCGTCCTGTACCCGACAGTCCCACTTCCTGCGCCGTGTCGAAAAGCGATGCGTGCGTCTGTTGCAGAATACGCTTGGCATACTCGACATTGAGGTATTGCAGGAAATGCTTCGGCGTAATCCCTGCCCATTCTTTGAAAATCCGTTGAAAATGGAACGGGCTCATATTCACCGCTTCGGCTACGGCCTCCAAACGGGGCTGCTCCTTGCGGTTATCCCGTATGAACCGGATGGCTTCGGCAATCCGGCTATAATTCAATTCGTTCTGTGTCTCTTTCATCGAATAACGTCCGTTCTTTACTATTCCTCATTAAAAACGTCTCCTGCACACCTTGCTCCACACGGTCGGTCGGCAGGACGTGCCCGATCAACAACGGCGACGAGGGGTCGTGCCGCTTATGATTCTCCCATGCGGACGCAGCATTCTTATTGGCATAGCAATACTTGCATCCGCTGGGGCAACTGTTCATCGCGCCCAAATCGCGGCTGGCGAAACAGTGGCATCCCTGCCGCATCCCCTGATGTTTCAGTTTCCGGAAACGAAGACCGTTGGCAGTTCCGATAATGTCAAGTGTGATACATCCCGATGTCGCAATTCCGTATGGCGCATAATCCGCTTCAGGACCGCATGTCTGAATCGGGAACCCGTATTCACGGGCGATTTTGCCGAGACCCGCCGCCAGTTCCCGCTTATCCTCCAGTGTCATCGGAATAAGCTCCGGAAAATTGCGTTCCAGCTTGCGATACATCTCCACAAAACTGAAAATGCAACGGTCGATATTTCCCGCAAGCCGTGCAGCCATATATTCGAACGTTTTCAAATGAAGTTCCTTCGTATAACGTTCCGTCAGCAGTACAGGGTCGTAACGCCATGCCACCCGTTTGGCTCCGACTTTTTCCGAAAGCCGCAGCAAGGTTGCGATACTCGTGTCCATATCGGGAACATGGGGCTCCACATCGCGCCCGTAAGCGGTAATGGTATAATGGAAATAAGTGGCGAAACGGTCGGTGATTTCTCCGATACGCGGGAGAATCGGAGCATAATTCTTCGAGCAGAAGGTAATGCAGTCGATTTTCTCCGGCGTCAGCTCATAACGCCGCACGGAATTGGGGAACAACGTATTGCGCGACAGCACGAACCCCTCCTCGAATCGCTTGAACAGCCAATCGGAATAATAATGGACCACATCCGTCCTGCCGCTTATATTCAATATCATAATACGCCCTCCAGTTCCAACAGCATCCGTTTGGCATCCAGCCCGCCGCCGTAACCCGTCAGCGAACGGTCGCTGCCGATGACGCGGTGGCACGGCGCGAATATCGACATTGAATTGGCTCCGTTGGCATTGGCAACCGCACGCACGGCTTCGGGCATGCCGATTCTTCGGGCCATCTCGCCGTAAGAAATCGTCTGCCCGAACGGGATTTTCAGCAATTCGTTCCACACCGTTTTCTGGAAATCCGTACCCACGAACAGCAGCGGCACGTCGAACTCCCTGCGCTGTCCGGCAAAGAACTCGTCGAGCTGCCGCTCCGCTTTCCCGATTACTTCCGATATTCCCTCCTCGAACTCGGCACGCAATATTCTTTTCAAGCGCCTGTCCACATGGTCGCGGTGTTTCTCCACCTGCCAGTCGCACAGGCATAGTTTGTCGCCGAACGACCCGAGCATCAGCACGCCGCACGGCGATTCATAACGCTTTATCTTGATAGTATTTTTCTCTTTCATAACTTTCATGCAGATTTTACACGGTCTGTAACCGCTTTTTATAGCATCCTCGACCCGGTCGAACAGCTCGATGTTCTTCAACAACGGGATTTTTGCGCTGCACGAAGGCTTGCACACGATACCCGTCGATTTCACTCCGTACCAGAACACCCCGTCGTAACGGCTGTCACGGTCGAGAATCGCCTTTATTTTTTCTTTTTCGTCCATCGTTTTTCTCTTTCGGTGCATAATCTTTCAAACCCTCCACCGCACCTGCCGACACCGCCCATAGATAAATACAGGCAACACTGCCGTAAGGAGAATAGCGGCGGCGGTATTTCTCGAACAGGGGGCGGGTGATTTTGCGGTGATGATACAGCATCCGCAAACCGCGCTGCACCGCCAAATCGCCGAAACTCAACACGTCGGGGCGTTGCAGCGAATGGAGCATCAGCATCTCCGCCGTCCATACGCCGATACCGTCCAGTTCCGACAACTTGGCGCAGACCTCGGTATCGCTCATCGTCCTGAGCGCATGGATGTCGAACTCGCCCGATGCGATTTTCCGTGCCGCCGACCGGATGTAATCCACCTTCTTGAACGTGATTCCGAACGCCTGCAACTCCTCAGGCGAGAGGCCGAGCACCTTTTCGGGCGTGACCTCCCCAAACGCACCCGTCATCTTCCGCCAAATCGTTTCATGCGCTTTGGTCGAAATCTGCTGTCCCACAATCGAATGGACGAGCGCGGCGAAAAGGTCGGGTATCACTCGCCTTTTCACCATGCCCACCTTGTCGATAACCTCTCCGAGCCGTTTGTCCCTGCTTTTCAGCCAGGCAATCTCCTGCTCTCCGTATGGAAAAAATGGCTCCATACGTCAATCGACACCAAAATATTCATTGGAATCGGCGGGAGCCGCTCCGCGTTTGCGGTCGGTGTACTCGCGCACGATTTCACCTACGGAAATACGGTAGCTGTCGAACAACTTGTCGTGTCCCGCCTTTTGACTTTGACGATGATTCACCTGATTGCGCCAGAGAGCCGCCGCTTCTTCGCTCTCCCAGAACGACAGCGAAAGGAATTTGCCCTCGTTGTTCACACTGGCGAAACGTTCCACGCTGATGAAGCCCGGCATCCGCTGCAACTCCTCTTTCAAGGCTGCACCCATCTTGAAATAGTCCGCTTTTCCTTCGACGGTAGGCGTCACCTCGAAAATGACAGCCACTTTCTTTTTTCCGTGTCCGGTCAGTGCGTTCAGCTCGTCGAGTGTCATGGAATCGTTATAAATGCCTGCACATACCGTGTAACGCATACCCGGAATCGGGTGGATATAAGACACCTTGCGCACGCCCTTTTCCGTTCCCGGTTTCGGCCATACGAACTCTATCCAGCCGCCGCCACGCATGGCGACCTCGCACAGTTCCACACCGTAGTGTTTTCCCGACCAGTCGAGATGTTCGCGGATATTGCCTCCGGTACGCTCCGGAAAGCGGGGGTTGGAAACTACGAGGCTTTTATCCACGTCGATAATGAAGAGATACGCATCCCTGTCATTGAATTCGGACTTCGGATCGGTAAGTACGGCAAGGGTCTCGCTACCTTTCTCTTTCAACAACCGGGCAGCCTTATGCACATTGGCGATAACAGACTGCGGGGTTTCTTCTGTTCTTTTATTCATACTCTGCGAAAATAAATCGGTCGTTCCGGCTACGAACATAGCCAACAACATGATAATTAGTTTCTTATTCATAGCGCAATATATGTTTTTTGTTTCGACGGTGCAAAATTACGACAACCCTTTTTCTTTAACGACCCGAAAATTGCTATTTTTATATTTTCATTTCTTTCAGTCGATTTTCATCTTTCGCCTACAATCCCGGTCACCCGATGATGATATGGTCGGCAATGAAATTCCCTGATGGACTTCGTTCATTCGTCAGATTGCAAATCTGTGGCTGCTACAACCTCATTCCCCGTTTGCGTTTCTTTTTCCTGCGAAGCATCTCTGCCATTTCCTGATTGGCTTCCGCATCAGCGGCGTTGTAAGACAAGCCGTTGCCGTTCAGCAATCCCAACGAACCACTGAATAACTCATTGCGTGCTGAACCGGACGGTGCGTTTGGCGTGGCAACATCATGTACTTTGGTTGTCATGCCCATACGTTCATTATATCTATTGTGCTGCAAGGCTGCGTCAATCTTGGTATAGCTGAACCGTCTGTCCACTTTGGAGCCGTTGAAACGGTAGCCGTTCTTTGTGAATACAATTCCCTGTACCTCGTCCGTTTGCCCCTTGTGCTTGAAGTAGACTTCCACACCCTGACGGCGCAGGTTGGCGACCAGCACGTTCCAGTTGCCGCACCTGCCGACCTCTTTTTTGAGAATGTCGTATAGTTCATACTTTGTCCTGTCCGGCTCTTTCAGGCGGTTACGCTTGACGTTATCTTTACTGCCAGCTATATACAGCCCATATTTCATGGTTAGCTCCTTGCAGATATGGGTGCTGCGCAGCCGCTCGTGCCTGTCAGAAATAGTGTTGCCGTTGTTGTTGATGCGGTTGAAGGCGATATGCACATGCGGATGCTCCTTGTCGAAATGTCGGGCAATGAAGAACTGCGTGTACCGAATGCCCATTCTTTCCATATATTCAAGTGCGATACCAGCCATTACACGGTTGGTCAGTCGTGGCTCGTCCTCTTTGGAGAAGCTGATGGCGATATGTCCGACTGGCTTCGTAACCTTGCCGTTTATCTGAGACTGGATGTTGAAACTCATGGCGATGGTTTCCTTGTTTTCCATGAACAAGCCGTCGTATGCCACCACCTGCGTCCCCTTGCCTTTGTCAAGGATGTAATCCACCACACCCTTGAAGTCGCTTCCCTTTACGATTTTCGCCATCATATCCCTATCTTGTTCAGAAGTTCATGAATCCTTGCCACTGCTACTTTGCAATCCCAACGGGCTTCCGAGAATCCTCCGGCGTTCGCCTTATGCGCAAGCTGGTTGAGATTGTTCGCCATGCCGCAAAGCTGGCGAACATAATCGGAGTGCTCTTTCGACAACCGTTCTTGCACATATCCGTTTCGGAAACATTCCCTCATGTACTCGCTTGGCGATATGCCCGCCTCATACGCCCGTGTCAGCAGACGGAAGTAATCGGCTGTCGCCATCTTTACCGCTATACGGTATTTCAATTTCTCGGTCGCTTCCTTTTTCGGGCGACCGCCTTTGTTGCGTTCCTTATGTTCCATATTTCAATGTTGTTACTGTTTATACTGAATAGACCAACGGGATGCCGCTCCAGAACTTTCGGGGAGCGGGTTGCAAGCGGTTTCGGTACACCCGAAACACAAACTTGCTACCTCTCAAATTCCATCGGATGAATTTCGGGCAGCTCCCGTTTTTCCCTTTCGGGATGTCATAATCCCAACCCTTTCTTCTTCGGTTTTACGATGCTTCGTGGCGGTGGACTAACGGTTAAATTCTGCCGTTTTCCGCACAGGTAATCGTTCAGGTCTTTGTGTCCGTTGTAGTTATTGGAAAAGTCTCGGATGCGTCCGGCAAACTCTTTTTCCAGTTCCCAATATGCTTTCCGTCCTGCCACGTCATTGTCAAGCAGGCAGTGGATGCGCTCGTATCCATGCAGCACGTCTATGGCTTTGGAAACATTGGCAACCGAATTGAGAATGACGTAATCCTGCCCGTCAAGGCTGGGCATGGTCGGGCAGTTCTTCATCCGCAACTTGAGGAATGAAAGGTAGTCCGTCATGCCCTCGAACACGAGGCATTTCCCTCTCGGCTCACCCGCCTGCCGGATATGGCTGATGTCCTTCGGTGCGATGCAGCCCTTGAAGAAACGGTTGCGCACTTCATATCCTCCCGCTACGTTCGGAAAACCGATGGCGAAATAGGGCTTGCCGTTATGAACGAAGTGCAGTTCCTTGCATTCCGTTTGTGCCAATTCGGTGTTTATTCCACGCTCTTGCAAGTAGCGGAGCAATGCAGGGTGCGTGAGTTCTCTCACTTCCAAATGTTGGAAACTCGGTTCGGATGCCTGCCGGTGAAAAGAGAAAGATACAGGTCGGACGTATGGCATTTGCTCCGCTATTTTACCAAGCAGATAGGGAACATAGTCCGAACAATAAAGTTCCTGCGCCAATGCGATGATGTTGCCGCCTCTGCCCAGTCCGTGATCAAACCACAGATTGTGTTCCACACTCACCTTGAACGATGCTTCTGTTTCCTGCCGGAACGGGGATTTGTACCAAAGGTTGTTTCCTTGCTGCTTCACGGGCAAGTAGCCCAAACTTTGCAGATAGTCCGCCAGTCTGATTGTTTTTGCTTCTTGAATGTTCATAATGTATATTCCTACGGATTTGATGATGGCTGATAAAGCGATGATTTGATGAATGGGACTATATTCTTATTGTATATCAACATAATAGCCTCTCATCATGCTTTCATCAAAACATTCGCCGAAAGAGAAAGCATGTCGGTGGTTTCTTTCTCTTTTCATCAGCAAAATGTCTTTGATGGAAGGTTGATGAGAGCGTATCAGTCTGTATTCCAATACTTTTATATATTTATTCATCATTTCATCAAAATAATCATAGTGTTTCTAAAAAAGCTCTTGTCACGGTGTAATACCTTCCTGTCCTGCGAAGTGGGGAGTAACGGCATTCACGGTTGTAGTCCACTTGGTAGGTGGTATATGTGAGGGTGTTGTGGGCAGGTGTCAGTTTCCAACACTCCTGCAATACCTTTTTCACTTGGTGCTTCTCCGCCTTGACATACGTGTTTGCCAACAGCGTGAGAATGTCGTTACAGCAAAAAGAGAAAGTGTCGATACCTGTGCTTGCCATGATGTCAAGCATAAGTTCGCACATCTCTATCTCCAATCGGTTACGGTTGCTGCGGATAATCTTCAGCAAGGCTTCTGTGTGCAGAAGTGACGGGGCAAACCACATACGGCTCTCTTTCTTGGTGGATAGTATCCTGTTCTGCAAATGATAGAGGAAAGCTGGTATTTCCGCTTTCAGCTTTTGCAGGAAGCAGGTATCATCGGATTGCAAGCGGTCTATCTTGCGCACCCAATAGCGTGTTTCCCCTGCGTCTATGATGACGGGCAGATACTCGTTATTGGAACACAGCACGAACTTGGCGAAGAAGCCGATTTCGTCACGGTCTTTTCCTTTGGCTTCCACCTTGTAGGAAAGTGTGGTGCTGAGGTTCTTCAACCGCTCGCTGTCCTCCCTGCGGCTCAGCAGCACTTCGTCCACCACGATAAGAAGTTTCCCTGCCCAGTCGGAATTGAACTGGCTGCGGAAGTCCTCGTTGGTGTTAAATGTAACATTGTTCTGAAACAGGGCTTTCAGGAAGTTCAGAAACGTGCTTTTACCCGTGTTGCGTTCCTCCGATACCAACAGCAGGATAGGCAACTTCTGAATCGGTTGCAAGTATAGCAGTTGCAGATAGTCCATACCTAATTCGTATTGTTCCCCGAAGATGTGCCATACCAATGATTGGATGTGTGAGAAGTCGCCCTCCTGCGGTTGATGGTCTATCGGTTCATACAGGTTCAGGAACTTGTCCACTACCGGACGATAGTTCACATGGTCGGGGACTGTACAGAAGCCGTCATACTTCGGTACGGTGGCAAGATAGTGCTTGCCGTAATCCTGCCGGAGCGTCTCATTGTTCCACACGATGCGTTTCCTTACATAGCCACCGTTCAGCCGGGGCTGGTTCACTAACTTGTAGAGGGTCGTACCTACCCGTATGAACTCCTCCTTTCTGATATTGCCTTGTTTCATAAGCACTTCATTTTGTTTTAATCAATGCAAAGCTCGGCAATTCAGGTAAGACGGATTGACAGCTCACGCATGTCTCACGTATGATTTTCTTGGATTTGGCACAAACACATACAAATAAAGTCCGAAGAAGAGCCACTCTGACGGGTTCTTCTTCGGACTTGTCGTAATCATAGGTATGAATGGCAATATACCTATTCGAATAAATGAATAATTATATTGTTGGCAATGGGAATACGCATCGGTTTCATTACTTCATGTCGTCACATCAATGTGTTTTATGCCTGATATTTAGGCACTTCCATACTATTCATACCCAGCGAAAAGAAGATGCTTGCTTTCTCTTTTCGCAAGTACAGCCTTTCAAGCAGGATTTTACGCATCTGTTCTGCACCGGAACTGTTAATGCGGAAAGCAAGCGCGACTATCATTGGGAAACTGAACACATCGGCATGGTAACCGTTCTCTAACCGGACATATTTCTGTCCCTCGTGTTCGTTTAACACGCCGCTTTTATATACCGCTCTGATGGCGGCACGGAGTGCCGGGGCTATTACCCCGAACAGCTCCACCAGTTCCGGCTCGCCCATCCATATACCTGCAATATCTTCCGGCAATATGATGCTGCCGTATTCGTTTATTGTTATGATGTTTCTTTCCATGCTCATGACACCGTTATACCGTTAAACGTCTTACTCAGTTTATCACCGAACATCGTCAGGTCGGTATTCAGTTTCTGCGTGGTAATCTTCGCATATATCTGGGTCGTGACAATATTCGTATGTCCCAATACACGGCTTACGCTTTCGATTGGCATTCCTTTGGTCAAAGCCAGCGTTCCGAAGGTATGACGGGCACAATGGTAGGAGATTTGCTTCTCTATACCGCATTCACTGATAACCTTTTTCAACTGCTTGCACATCGTCCAGTAGTTGATTTTCCCGAACACGGACTTGTCTTTTGAACGGTTCTTGTAGCGTTCGATTATCTGCATGGGAATATCAAGCAGTTTCACTTGGAAAGGGACATCAGTCTTGTGCCGCTTGCCGATTATCCATTTCTTTCCGTTCACTTCCACGATTTCATCCGTAGTCAGTTCCTTCATGTCCACGAAACTAAGGGCGGTGAAGCAGGCGAATATAAAAAGGTCACGCACCAGTGTGAGTGTGGGATTTTCAAACTCGTGTGTCATGATGGTCTTTATCTCGTCTTCCGTCAGATACTCCCGTTCCTTCACGTTCGGGCTGATATGGAACTGCGCAAAAGGGTTTCTCGGTATCAGCCCGTTATAATGCGCCCGCATCACCACTCCTTTCAGCCACATGCAATTGAGCCATATCGTGGCGTTCTTCAACCCCCGTTCGGCGGTGAGATAAGCCGCAAACTCCTTGATGAAGTCGGGTGTCAGTTCGAGCATCGACATATCCGTGCGCTTGTAGAACGACTTGATGAAAGCCGCCACATAGTTCCTCGCACGCATCATCACCTTGTATGTGCCGATGGTACGGTCTTTGCCCACACGTTTGAGGAAGTTGGCGCAATCCTTGTCGAACGCCCTGATAAGCGTCTCATACTCGCTGCCGATTCCCTGATAGGCGTTGCGCACCATTTCCGCCGTCACGAACGCCTCACGGTCGGAAAGTTTTTGGTAGTGCTTGATGATTTGAGCCTTGATGTTGTCAAGGGCGAGGTTGATGTCTCGTGCCCCTTGACTCTTGCCTTTCGCCCTGTTCCCTTTCACGTCCCAAAGCGTCTTCGGGATGCTCTGTTTGCAACTGAACTGCGCCACAGTCCCGTTGATTGTCACCCGTCCCATGATGGGGACAATACCGTTCTTCTCCTTGCTGCCGTTCACGTAGAACAGCACTTTGAATGTGCTTCTTGCCATACTCGTTTTTTTTGATTGCAAAATTAAGTATCAACGAGTTAGACCTTGTAAGCCAATCGAAGCCATACGTAGAAAATGTCAGTGTCATGTGTTAAAAATAGCATTTTGCCGGGTAATGATTTGAAAACCTAACGGCTTCATAAATCCGCTTTCCTTTGCGTTACCCCGTTTTTTCGTCTGTCCTCTTTTGTCCTCGCAAACGCCTTATAAACAGACGTTACGAAGACTTTTCGCCCTTTTTATTAGCCTTTTCCAGAGATTTATTAAATTTTTGCATTACTATATGTGTCCGATATATTTATGTTTTTTTTAAAGGAACTTTTCAAAGAGTCTGAGACGAATGTATATTGAAATGAGCAAAATTGATTTGGCTATTTTGTCTTTGATCTCATTTTATTTATCTTGTCTTAAGATAGAAATGAAATTTGATCATGAAATGGTATTTTTTTTACAGGCTAGACGGTTTCAAAATATATCTTTATCCGTTGATAGCAGAAAGGTTTTTGGGGAAAATATATATAAACTCTGGTTACATGGATAGTACACGTATTGTAGTTGTTCTTCTGGCGGTATAATGGAGATCTAGCTCTCTTGGTTGGGATGGATAACCTGATTGATAGGGAGAATGTTTTCATTCGGCCTTTTTATCTATTTTATATAAACGAAGTACTGAATATATGAAGTTTTTCTATATCTTTGTTTATCAATAAAATGAAGAAAGGAGGAATGTGTGTCTCGTACAGAAAAAAACAAATTAAAATTTACGATTGCCTTGATAGCGGAATTTGCTGCAACTTACCATATCAAGCAAAAACAAGCATTTAATTATCTGAATCGTTTTAAAGGTATGGATTTTTTGCAACAGCATTATAATGTGATGCATACACAGTCGTTTGAAGATGCTATTGAGGCATTGGTCATGGTTTGTCGTAGAAATGGGGGACAGATAGCATGAAACTCTATCATGGTTCAAATAGAGAAATAGATATTCCGAATTTATCTAATTTGAAGCCTTTTAAAGAGTTCGGACAAGGATTTTATTTATCTCCCAATTATGAACAAGCTCAAGCGCTTGCTGAACAAAAAACGGCACAGTTACAAGAAGGAAATTCTTGTATTAGTATATTCAAGATAGATGAACAAGTCTTTAAATCTTCCGAATAGAGCGTAAGAGTCTTTGATTATTATAGTGAAGAATGGGCGGAATTTGTTTTTGCAAACCGTGATCGTAATCGTGAGCATCCCGTTCATTTATATGATGTAGTGATTGGTCCTATAGCTGATGATGGAGTAACTTATCAATTGCGCCGTTTTCAATCGGGTATTATTTCAATGAAACAATTGGTTGAAGAATTGAAGTATGCCAAAGGACTTACAATACAATATTACTTTGGCACAGAACGTGCTCTTACTTATTTAAGAAAATTATGAAACTAACTGAAGCCCAAATACAGTTCATGCAAGAAGAACTAAGCGTTGAAATTCTACAGATACTTATGGACGAATGGAATTACAGTATGGTAGAAGCTATGTTGATATACTACAATTCCGATACATTTGAACGGCTTAGCAATCCCAATACCGGTCTGTACTATCAAAGTGCAGGATATGTATATGATTTCCTGAAAAAAGAATTGACGGAGGGAAGTTTATCTACCTGATCTCCGAGACATATGGGACTGTTATGCAAGGGTAGGGGAATGCCTTTGCGTATGACATGCTTTATTTTACAATTTTTTGGTAAAATGATGATTGCTGAATAAGGGAGTTGTTGCAAAGAATGTTGGTCTTTGTTTCCAAAAGAACGAAGAATACCTATAATATTATTTCCTCAATGCAGAGATGAACTCTACATTAAAAATTTGCATAAGACACTCAGAAGGGGATTACGAGTTATACAAGACGTGTGTATGACTGCAAAAGTAACTGTACCATCATTGTTCGTCATAAATACTCAAATTGTCACTTTCGCCGTTTTCGCCACCATTATTAAATACATTCTATTCCTTCTCTTTCCAATTATCATTATCTTATCCAATATCCACTCAATACGTTTACATCTTTAAAATCGTCTCTATCCCCAACAACCTCCATAACTGATACACGAGGGTTAAAACGGTAGAGAAGTGTTGTTTTATGCTTATGTTGATAATAAGTTTTTCGTTTGTAAAATGAAGAAAATAGATTTGAACTTATTTTGTCAGAGTTATAAATCTCATTTTTCATTTTATTGATCATTTTGTTTTACCTAATCACCTCTGCCACAACATTCTCCAACAGGAATGGAATCACGCCTACATACATTACATCATCCTCGTACGGCCAAAACTTGCGGCTACTGTCCAGCATGGCAATCTTGCGAAAAAAAGTCACCAGTGTTTCTCAAAGAGAAAGTTTCTTGTGCTTTCTTCTCAGGAGTGTTCACATTCAATGCTAATTGGATATACACTTTGTTATTACCTATGTTAACCACAATATTAATCTTATATTGCGACAACTTACGCTTACCGTCTATTACGCGTATCAGTTCTAAATACCCGCATCCACTGAATACCCTCTGCGAATCAAATCATTATAAATCATGTTTTCCATTAACTGCGAACGCTCCTGTTGACGGAAGTTCAATTTAGCATTTTTCAGTTCCAGATACATGGCATAATACTTCTGAATCTTTTCGAAATACTTGCGGCTCTTTACGTTTCATCATTTCGGACTCTGGAAAAAAAATGTATCCTCCACATAGTCCAGATAGTTTTTGATGGTATTGTGCGAAGGTAACCTGCCTATTAGCGAACCGGCAATTAGTCAGTTTGTGCAGATTTGTCAGTGTACCTACTAACGATTAGAGAGCATCAGCCAAAGTGCTCGATATGTTTCCTTCAGGCTGTAGCGCTCCACAATGCCCTTAATATAGACATTCGAAAAGAGTACTTGCAAGTACTAACACTTCTCCTTTTTGTTTGGTTCAAGAACAGTCAGAGGCATGCCCCCCGTACATTAGGTATTCCTCCAGCACATCAGTTTTCTCCATCTGGGCCACCGGTAAGTATTCTACAAATGATAGCGGATAAACTTTTATTTCAGAACCACGGTCACGAAGATTTGTCACGATATCCTTCGACAGCAATCCTGTCACATCCATCTGAAGGGGCGGATGCACCTTCAGATCATTCGGGATGTCTTAGAAGGTAGTGTAGAGCATCTCTCTTTCCTTTTCGGATACCAACGATTCATCCACATCCTTATTTTTCATCTTATATAACAACTGTATCTCGTCAATTAATACATCGAATTTCCTGTCCATATCCCTTGTGTATTCCATGATATGGTCGTATAGGAGGTCGGATTACGATACTTGATGTCCGATTTTCTATCAAAAGCCACCTCCACAAAATCCTCCTCCCGAGCTTCTTCCTCAATCAATCGGTTCTTAAAAAGTATTGAGAATAGGAACAACTTACCTGAACGTCTTATGCCAGTCACAATTTTCACTTTGCCGTTACAACGTTTGCAAGTGACTGCCCTATGTATTCGCTTCTATTTATTATCATAATAATGCATTTTTAGGATTATTCTGAAATTTTGGTTGTATATTACGACCGTTTTGTCAGTGCGAAGATGCTTTTTTTCTTCCGAATGACCAAATAATGAAATAATTATTATTTCATTATTTATGATGGTCGGTAATAGAATTTAGAGATATGCTTGAGCATATACTCCATCATTCATTCGCCATGTTCCTAAAAGTGTGGTATAACTTTTCCAAATCATTTGGTAGAAGATATATAGCTTTTTACGTGTAATTCAAAGTGTTGATAATTAATATAAATATTGAATCATGAATAAAAGTAAATAGACAGCTCTATTGACAGCCTTGATAAGGCTACTGGTTGCTGCATGCAACATCGAAACGCTTGCCCCCGAATCAACCTGACAGAGCAACGCCAATGTAAGCACCTTCACGGTGAGTTCTAATAGCCAAGTAGGGTACACGTGCCGTCACCTTGTCCACCTTTCCCTCAGGAATGTCAATACGCTACAAGATGGAAATCTATAACAACAGCGGCAACCTCGTGCCCGAAGCACGGCGGATGAGAATAAACGAGGATGCCAGTCCAGTCATCTTCACCATGCCCGCAGAGCTGGTGATAGCCAACTACAAGATAGTGTTCTTTACGGGCTTCTTTCCGAAATTAAGAACTGATCTCGATGATAATCTGAGGTATATCTTCATTTATGATGCTAGTTATCTGTTGGGTAAAGGAAACCCTATTATTGGTCTTATGTTGCCTTTGCGTAGTGAACTTTATCCTTCGTTGTATTTGATTATGTTTCCTTTCAACATACTTTTTGAGGGGGAGAATTACCAAGCCCAATTCTATATGCTCCATATCAATGCGGATGACGATTTCGGCATTTTTCTTGCTATCGTACAAACAAATACTAGAACTGTCATTATCAAACCGAATGCTGTATGATAGAAGTACACGTTTACCCCTTTACTTTACTGAAGGATACGAAATCGATTCCTCTCCTGCTGGGAAAATTTTGTTCTTCAAAAGTTTTCTATCTATCGTCTTTGGCTCATGAGCATTTGACAAAACTTTATCAAACTGGGAAATTGGATGCGAAAGTGAGTAGTGTTGCATGTATAGTTGTATTATCAAGACAGATACTTAATCTGAAGAAAGGCGAATTGAAATAATTCATAGCAATGATATTTTTATATACTCTTTCAATACTATAAGCATTATTTCCTTATGACATTTTACATCGGATATATCTAATAAAAAACTTCTATATTCATGCGGGGGCTTGTTCCTTCATATCGTTACGATCTCAACTGTAATAGCAGTTATCACAGGCAGTTTATTTACACCGAAATTTGTGAATCCCAATCTGGAACATATTAAAGCCATTCATGGTGTATGTGCTGTAATAACCGTAATGACACTGTGTGTGACTTCTACTATGTATTTGATTGCATCTTTTCTAGGTCGTTATCCGTCCAAATTTACTTGGTATACTCTGGAAATAAAAGAAGCTGGATTTGCATTTTATGTTTTATCTGCTTTAATGGTATCCGTAACTGGGTGTTATAGCGGGATACTAGTGTATAATGATCACAGATATCTTTCATGGTTTTCAATAAATGGTTTATTTTTCCCTTAATAATAGTATAGGATAAGATGAGAGAACCTCACCTGACTGTACTTGTGTTGAGAGCTTTCTAAAATATTCTAATTCATGAACAAGGTTTCTGAAGGAAAAATAAAAATCTCTTTGACATCCCCAACTACTTTACAAAGCATTAACGAACAGATTCTTGGAATATCAGTCGGATATAAAGGAATGTATTTGAACTCTGTATGTATAGACTGATAATTATTGTGGCTGGATATGAAAAATCGACATATATTCCAATCTAATAATTGGATATATGTCGATTGATAGAAGATTAGTTAAGATGACTTTTTCAGTGCCCTCAAAATGTGTGACATACCCTTATGCGAAAAAAAGCAACCTAGAAGAATTTGTTTGGTTACTGAAGGTAGTTTTTTAGAGAGTGAAAGTCTATATTTTTAAGAGTTCTGTATGAATGAACTGTATTTCATCTGCACTCAGGTCGATGTTTATCGCCTGGGCATTGGCAATGGCCTGTTCAGCATTTCTTGCTCCGGCCAATACGACAGTGATCCCCGGCTGCATACTTGTCCAACGCAATACTAACTGGGAAAGAGTAGCATTCTTATCTACTGCAATCGGTGTGATAGCTTCCAAAAAAGTACTCACTTTTCCCAAATTGAACTGTTGGAAATAACCTTTCCTATGGTCATTACTTTTAAGTTTGCTTTCTTTGAAATATTTGCCAGTCAACAGTCCCCTTTCCATCGGGCTGTAGGCAATGATGCCCAAATTATTCTTCAATGCATAGGGAATCAGATCTTGTTCGATACTCCGGTTCAGCATACTATAAGATACTTGGTCACTAGCGATATTGCACGTATGCCTTGCTTCTTCCACTTGTGTAAGGTTGTAGTTGCTTACTCCGGCTGTCCGGATTTTCCCTTGCCTTATTAGTTCGTCTAACGCTTCCATGGTTTCGTGTATGGGCGTTGTACTGTCAGGCCAGTGTATTTGTAGTAAGTCTATATAATCGGTTTTCAGTCGCTTAAGGCTTTCCTCTACCTCCTTCATAATATTGGCTTTGGATGCGTATTTGTACACAGGAATTTTTTTTCCGCCTTCTTCCGCGTCAAAGAAAAATTCCCCTTTTCCGTTATTACTTCCATCCCATACCAACCCGAACTTGGTTAGCAGTTGTAGTTTCGTCCGGTCATACCCGCTGATAGCCTCGCCTATAATCTCTTCACTCAGCCCGAAGCCATAGAACGGGGCGGTGTCAATCGTAGTCACTCCATTGTCAATGGATGCCCTGATTGATTCTATCGAATCTTTCTTTTCATTGCCTCCCCACATATTTCCTCCAATGGCAAATGCACCGTGGGTAATGACTGATAAACGTAATTCTGATGTTCCTAATTTTCTATATTCCATTTTTTCTGTTTTTTATTTATTTTATTTTCATTCCTTATAAAAAGGATAATCGGTGTAACCTTCCGCTGCGCCTCCGAAGAATTTTTCCATAACAGGTTTGTTCAGTGTCAAACCGTTCTGCAAACGATAGGGCAAGTCAGGATTAGCAATGAAGGGACGGCCAAAGCCTATAAGGTCTGCCCATCCCATCCGCAAAGCTTCTTCCGCTCTTTCGACTGTATAGGATCCGGAATAAATCAATGTTCCTTTAAAGGCATCCCGATAGGCTTCTTTAAACTTGGTGGACATAACCGGGGCATTTTCCCAATCAGCTTCTGCTATATGAATATAGACTACTCCGATTTCATTGAGGATTTTAGCTGCTGCAATGTAGGTTTCTTCGGGATTATCGTCTATGGCTCCCATTAGAGTTGTCAGTGGAGCTTGGCGAACACCAACCTTGTCTGCACCGATAGCATTGGCGACGGCTGTTGTTACTTCTTTCAGGAAGCGGAGCCGTTTTTTCAGTGTACCACCATATTCGTCTGTGCGAAGGTTGGTCTGTGAATCGATGAACTGTTCTATTAAGTAACCGTTGGCTCCGTGTAGCTCTACACCGTCAAAACCGGCATCCATTGCGTTTTTGGCTGCCTGTTCAAAATCCTTGACGATCTGCTGTATTTCCGGCACCGTCAGTTCCCTGGGCATCGAATGCTGTACCATTTCTCCTTGTCCGGAAACAGCTTCTTGTCCTTCTTTTGCAAGGAAAACCTTGACGCCCTCAGCCAATATGGCAGAAGGTGCCACGGGACTTTGCCCGTCTTTCTGCAATGAAGTGTGTGATACTCTGCCGACGTGCCATAACTGGGCGAATATTTTTCCATCCTTCTTGTGTACGGCATCGGTGACTTTCTTCCATCCCTTGATTTGTTCAGGTGTATAGATTCCCGGTGTCCAGGCATAACCTCTACCTTGAGTGCTTATCGGAGTACCTTCAGAGATAATAAGTCCGGCTGATGCCCTTTGGGCATAATATTCAGACATTAATTCTGTAGGAATATCCCCTTTGCCGGCTCTTGAGCGTGTCATCGGGGGCATTACGATTCTATTTTTTAAATGGATATGTCCTAGTTGATATGATTCAAATAACATATTTAGTATGAATTTAATGAATAAACAATTTTCTCGTTTTCTAATTAACAATTGACCATATGCATATGTTTTAAAGAGTTAGAGGTTTCATGTGTCTTACATACCTTTTTCTATTTATAGGCATGTCTATTGGAATACTGCCGGAACTCAACTGTCCGGCCCGAGAATAGGCTTCCAGATTTAACTTATAATACTGCTCATTATTGGATACTTTCTAAAGTTCTTAGATCGTATTGGTACTCCTTATTATACTTTCAAATCGAATCTAATAACTTTTTTTTAAATTTATGGAAACGGCATCGTTTTTTGCCATGTTTTTAGCCCGAAAATAACTGCGGTAATTACTGAATCCGGCATGGATAACAATCTCCATCAAAGATATTTTTTTCTTTCTTTGTACATCTATGAGTGGTATCAATTATGACGATAAATTTCCGGACGGATATGGAATGAACATGTATATGCAGAAGTGGAAAGAAGGTCCGACATCTTATTTCCCGACACAGGGAACACGTGTAGGCGATGGAGGAGGTTTTCGTACCAGCAGTTGCGGGAACTACCATAATGCAACCACGGACACGGACAACCGGGTGAATATTTTGCATATCCATAAGGCTGCCGGTCTGTTCCATATATTTGAATATCAATTTTATTTTTATTATGTAAAGTCAGTGGCAGGACCGATCCGATGCGTGCGCGATTCGAAATAAAACAGTGCACTTTTCTTATAGTATTTGGTAGGTGGCTCCGCTGTGGTAATACCGGTAGAAGGGCAAGTAACGTTCCATTATCCGCTCGGCACGCTCCATCGCCTTATAGTAATACGGCTCGGCGACCCGTTGGCATCCGGGGCACCCGCTCCCTATCTGGTACACCCGGTAATAGTACAGCAGCCTGCCCGTCAGGGTGGGCTTGTAATATTTGAAGTAGAGAATCTCCTTCGCATCCCCGATGAATGTATGGGTGGGGGTGTACCCCTTCAGTTTCCGGTTCTTGGCTCTCAGCTACGAAACCATCCATGGTAGCCGCCTATCACCTCCTTGCCGTTCATGCTGGCTGTTGTGGTCGCCATGTGCTGATTCGTCTCCTGCAATAACCTGTTAAAATATTCTTCCATATAAATCTTGTTTCAAGTAGTTTTTAAGGGGTAAAGTTAGCCCAGAACTTCCGGCTATTCGCTTTCATTTTCCGCCAATTCGACAAATTTCCTTTCTATGAAAGCGGAATACCGTCGGGGTGCATGCTCGTCCGTAACCAATGAACATGTGGTTATAATCCGGTTATGCTTTGAATGTAAGATAAGCCTTTGTTTTTTTACATTTTCACTTTACCGCCGTATCGGTTCATCGTAAGGTTCCGATTATTCATCGTTGTATGCCTTCCCCGTGCCTCGGTACGCCTCCCGTATCCTTGCAGGTGTATCTTCCAAGTGTTTCTAGCGACAAAATTTAATAGATGCAAAATTACTATTCAACTATAACCTTTAAAAAGTGTGTTTTAGTTAATATGCTTGTAATCAGTGTGTTATTCTATTGTAGTATGACTTTGAACAGTTTTAAGTAAATGACTTGTGCTTCACAGGGTAAATCACGAACAATTTGATTTTCTTTTTTAGGGTACAGAACTTTTTCCAGTTCAGGTATTTTAGATTAGGATTATATGTCAGATATTCTTAAAATGATTTTTCCCTAATAATTTAGCATAAGTTTACTTCCATATTTATACTTTTGTTTTATTTGAACTGTTTTTTGTTCCAGTATCCATTGATAAGTTTTCCAAAAAGTAGTGTTAATATTTGATATACAGTCATTCCTATTACTATTCTGATATGCTAATCGGCAACACACATATTATAAATCTGGTTGGATATCTTCCCGGAATGGTACGAAGGTAAAGTATTTTATGTTTCTACGCAAGTAAAACATAAAATGCACACCCTATTGTCTTATTTTTCAAACTGATTACAATTATCCAGAATAAAATCAGTTGATATTCCGAAACTGTCCCGTAAATGCTTTACCATGTTTAGGTTAAGTGTTCGCTTCTCGGATAAAAGTTTACTTATACGGGATTCGGAAATACCCAAATTTTTTCAGTTACTTTCTGCTTTATATTGCCGATAGTCATACGCTATTAGATGGCTGTTATTACGGTTGATACCTTGCCAGGCAAAGGATGATGAGCAGTTTCCCATTCATAAATCGCATCAGTAAGGTGTACAAATTCATCTTTGTCTACTTCTGAAAGCAATTCCATATCACCAAGCTTTGTTCCCTTTTGAATTAAAACTTCCATTTTCTTTTTATATTCCCTATATTGGGAATCACTACTAATTTTCATAATACCCTCCTTTTTAATAATTTTTAGCGTCAATCCTGTCATATTCTTTGTGAGTACCAATAAAGCAGATAGTCATTCTACCAGCAAAGAAAACAACGATCGCAACTATTCGATAATTATTTCCCCGGATATTGAACACATATCTGTTATTTTCAACATAGTCAGCTGAAAGATAATTATTTTTTATTTTATTAAACTGTTTAGTTTTATCTAATTACCTCTGCCACAACATCTTCCGACAGGAACCGAATCACGTCCACATACATTACACCAACCTCATCCGACCAAAACTTGCGGTTACCTTCCAGCACAACAATCTTGAGAAAGAAGCCGCTGGTGTTTCTCAGAGAGAAAGTTTCTTGTGCTTTCCTCTCAGGGGTGTCCGCATTCAATGCCGACTGAATATACACCTTGTTATTACCTACGTTAACCACAAAGTCAATCTCATATCTGCAAATGATAGCGGATAAACTTTTATTTCAGAACCACGGTCACGAAAAATTGTCACGATATCCTTCGACAGCATTTTTGAGTTTGATCTCGTCACATACACATCAAGGTTCGGATGCACCATCAGATCGTTTAGGATGTCGTAGAAGGTAGTGTAAAGCATCTTTCTGTCCTCTTCGGGTACCAACGATCCGTTCACATCCTTATTTTTCACCTTATACAATAACTGTATCTCGTCAATTAATACATAGAATTTCTTGTCTATATCCCTTATGTACTCCATGATATGGTAGTATAAGAGGTTCAGGTTACGATACTTGATGTCCGATTTTCTGTCAAGAGCCACCTCCACAAAATCTTCCTTCTGAGTTTCTTCCTCAATCAATCGGTTCTTAAAAAATATTGAGAGTAGGAACGACTTACCTGAACGTCTTTTGCCAGTCATAATTTTCACTTTGCCGTTCCAACGTTTGCAAGTAACTGCTCTATATATTCGCTTCTATTTATTATCATAATAATGCATTTTTAGGATTATTCTGAAATTTTGGTTGTTTATTACGACCGTTTTGTCAGTGTAAAGATACTTTTTTACTTCCGAACGACCAAATGTATGATTGTAATGCATTGATAATAAGGTGGTTGCGTGTTTAATAGTAGAAAAGTATTATTTTATAGATAATTAATTAATAATCAACTGAGTATCCCTAGTGGCGAAAGAGGTAGATATGAATTAATTTTGTTAGAATCAAAAAAAACGATTTTAACAGTTTTATTAATTCTTAATCTACATGCTCTATATTTGATATATAAATTTATATTGTCTGCTTCCATTTTATTTTTTGTTTTTAAGTATATCAATATTTTACAAATACTGATTTTTTGCAATATCTAACATTGGTTATAAAAGGAGATAATATCCGCTCTATTACCGCACTAATAGCCTTTGTAAGACTTTGTAGCGCATATTTATAAATATAGGATAATTATATGAATTATGAAATGAAATAACATTATTCTAGATATTAGAAATAGAATGACTAGAATGTTATGTACTGAATTTTGTATTAAAGGTCTTTGTTTTATAGAAAATTTTGTGTATCGTAAAATATCAATTATAGATGCAGTATTTAGTGATTCAATATTTATAAAGGAGAAAGAATACTTAAGTGTATTGGAGGCTTCCATTCCTATGGGGGCATTTGAAATACAATTAATAAGTACTGTGCAAGTGGTAAACTCAAATGTTTAAAGATGAACAGAAAGAGAGCTAGTATTTTCATTACTGATTATTATACTAGAGGTCGCTCAAAAATATGGTGTCACTAAAGGGGGAGTATAATAGAGCTGCAAATCAATATAATATATGGCACTAAATCAAGGAGAATTAATAGACAGACTATTTCATAAACTATTTCCGTCTAATATGAAGTATCTTAATTGTGATGGACTGGCTCTTAAATCGAATAAATAGATTGTAATTTATCTTGTGTGTGAGATAAAAATATGCTATATTTGTTCTATTTATAAGATAATCACACTGAGATGGATTGATTTTGAAATCTGCAATTACGGATGACTCGATGGCTATTGATTGATGATAATTACTTATTCAGAGGAGTGGATTATTTAGGTTGAAAATGAGACTATCTGAGTATTGCTAATGTGAGGGCTCTTACTCAATACAATTCACTGAATTATGAAAAATTAAAAGGTAATAAAAAAACGTATTATTGCAATGAATATTAATCATATAAATACTATGGCTCGACCAATTAAAGAAACTCCGGTCATAACCGGTAAAGACACTAAACGCTTTGCGGAGAAAATGGTAAATCTCAAGCCTGAAAGCAAGGAAGAGAAAGAATCCGCAAAGAAAGTTTATGAGAAGTTCAAAGCTATTGCTTCATTCACTTTGTAACCATGACTCTTGTAAATAATTGAATGCAGCAAAATAGAATGAATATATTATCCCGATGTAGTTTTCCTTGTGTATAATTCAAAATGCTGATAATAAAACTGAAAAGACCCATTTGAATTGAATATTATAAATTTTCCTCCACTTGTTTTAACGGACAAAACTATTATCGGAATGATAGAGATAAATTCCCCTAATTTTTAGGGGAATTAGAATAATGAAAAGTTTTTTATTAGGTATGCTTATATAGTGATGTTTTTATGTAAATTTGTGTTATATAATCGTTGAATATATGAGTAGAATCAAAATAAAAAATTTCGGTCCGATAAAAGAGGCTTTACTTTCTAAGAATGGTTGGATTGATATAAAGAAGGTAACCATATTGGTGGGTAACCAAGGAAGTGGCAAGAGTACCGTTGCTAAACTAATTTCTGTCTTTTTGTGGATAGAGAAAGTGTTGACACGCGGTGACTTTAAAGAAGAAGAATTTACTGCAGCTAAATTCAGAACAAAATATTGTGCCTATCACAGGATTACAAATTATTTTATCAAAGATAAAACCGAACTATTTTATGAGGGTGAATCTTTTTGCTTTACATATACTACAGGTGGAGATTTTTTGATTGAGAGAGTTTCTGGTAGTATGGATGTTTATCAATTGCCACAAATCATGTATGTACCTGCGGAGAGAAGTTTTATCAGTATGGTCAAGCCAAATTTGATAAAGGATCTTCCGGATGTGCTGCTTACCTTTTTGGAGGAATATGAACATGCGAAGGATTCGATAAAAGGGGTGTTTAACCTACCGATAAATCATGCTTCGCTGGAGTACAACAAGCAGAACGATATTGTATTCGTCAAAGGTGAGGATTACAGGATTCGGTTAATGGAGTCGTCCAGTGGTTTTCAGTCGATTGTACCTTTACTCCTTGTTTCCCAATATTTGTCTGATTCAGTAAGGGATCAAGCAGGTAAGTTCAGAAAGATGAGTGCTGATGAGGCAAAGCGTTTTAAAAAGGAGGTTGCCAGTATTTGGGCAAACGAAGATTTGACGGATTCTCAGCGGAGAATTGCACTTTCGGTGCTTTCTTCAAAATTTAATAAAGCGGCTTTTATTAATATTGTGGAAGAACCGGAACAGAACCTATTCCCAACTTCACAGTGGGAGATAATGCAAAGTCTACTGGCTTTCAATAATTCGCTGGAAGCTAATAAACTTGTCATAACAACGCATAGTTCCTGTCTTATAAATGGTCTGCTAATAGCTGTTAAAGCCGGTATGCTAAAAGAGAAAGCCGGTTCGAACAGTGATATGTTGAAAAGGATAAACGAAATATATCTGACTGATTCATCTATCTTGCCGGATGATATCGGCATTTATGAATTTGACGAGGAAAGAGGTAGTATATCACTATTGGAGACTTGCGAAGGGGTATCGCCTGATGATAATTTCTTGAATAGTTTGCTAGAGAAAACTAATGATATTTTTGCCAATTTATTAGAAATCCAACGGATACTATGATTGACTTTTCCCAACAGAACATATAACATCATGTTTTAAATAACAGATCTTCTGTTTGTGCATAGAAAGTCTATATAGTGAAAGGGCAAGGGGAAAACTGGGTAGTCTTTAAGGACTGTAAGCTTATAAAAATGGTACATTGCTGTCTTTGAGTTCAAAAAGGAGATAAATAAACCGCCTCCCATCCAGAACCTAAAGGAACATAAGTTAGATACTCATAGGCTTTATCAAACTTGGTATACAATACAATATTTGTACATAGAGCTAGGGATTACTTCAAATGAGCAATCATTGAATACATTTGGACAGTATTTTATACTATTGTTATGATGTATTTGAGAAAATCTTAAGCAGAAGCCTTCTCTAAAACTTCAAGTGATTCCTATAGGGATATTTACAAGATTCAGTGGAAAATATTTGGAGTATTGCGGAAGAATTTTGTACTTTTGCACCACTTTTGTAAATAATAGAATGCAGCGAAACAGAATGAACATATTATCCCAAACGGAAATTCGAGGCAATAAATGCTTCGAAGTATTGTTATATGTTCATAATTGGAGCATTGAAACACCCGACAATATCGTAAATACTTTCCAACGAACGCATATACTAAAAAGGATACAATAGCCGCTTGTATCTTAATTTTAGAATAAACAATAGAATAGTTGGAGAGTTATTACCAAACTTTCCAACTATTTTGTTTTATGCCCATTGGTGATCATTTGCTTCGTGCAAATCTTTTCCCGTTATTCCGTCCAATGAGCACAAGAACAACCAATTTATTAACCGCACAGTAATGTGCACAAAAAAGAACAAAATGGATTATAAATTTGACGGAAATAAGGTGTATTTTACATCAGATACACACTTTTATCACACGAATATCATTGGTTTTTGCAAAAGGCCATTCAAGAATGTAGAAGACATGAATGAGATGCTGATTGCAAACTGGAACCGTGTTGTCTCTCAGGATGATATTGTATTTCACTTGGGTGACTTTTGCCTAGGGGGATCTCGTGAATGGACTAGTATCCTTGATAGGCTGAACGGAAAAATTTACCTTATTCTCGGAAACCACGATATGAAAAATATCAGGCAAAGGTATATTAATCGGTTCGAATTAGTTGCAATGCAAATGTACATAGAGGTTGATAAACAGACAATTTACCTGAATCATTGTCCGCTTCTCTGCTATGGAGGTTCTTATGATGGTACCTGGCAACTGTTTGGGCATGTGCATACGAGTAAAAATAATACAGGAAAGGATGCATCCCGGCTGAATATGCTCTTTCCGACTCAGTATGACGTGGGTGTGGACAACAATGACTTCACACCTGTTTCTTACGAGCAGATAAAAGGAATTATAAACAGACAGATAGAATTGACAAATAAAGAGTAGTGGAAATGAAAATACAATATATGAGCGATCTGCATTTGGAGTTCTGGGAAAACAGCAGATACATTAAACATCACGAATTTCCGGTAATGGGTGATATACTTGTACTGGCTGGTGACATTTTCTATTTAAAGGACAAGATAGCCCCCTTGGGTAATTTCTGGAAATGGGCATCTGAGAATTACAGGGAGGTTCTCATTGTTCCCGGGAACCACGAGTATTATAATTATTGTGATGTGATGGAACGAGGATTGCAATGGAAATGGATGTTCAAACAAAATGTAGGCTATTACCAAAATCAAGTACTTAGGATAGATGATACGGATTTCATAATGAGTACTTTTTGGTCGCATATTACTATGGATGATGAATATTTCGTTTGGAAAGGGCTTAATGATTTCCGCCAAACTATGTATAAGAGGAAGTTACTCCAAACGGAGGAGTATAATCAGATGCATGACTTCTGTTTAGGTTATATCAAAAAGAACCTTGCTGAAAGCACTGCAAAACATATTGTGGTTGTGACTCATCATCTGCCTACTTTTCAGGTTGTTGCCCCAGAGCATAAAGGTTCTGTCCTGAATAGTGCATTTGCAACCGAATATGAAGGGTTGATAGCAGATAATCAGATAGATGCGTGGATTTATGGACACTCGCATACAAATATTGATACTGAGATCTGTAGGACAAAGGTAATATGCAATCAAATGGGGTATGTATTTGAGAATGAACATATAATTAATGGTTTTGATCCGGAAAAGTTTTTATCAATTTAAAAAGAATGGAAATATGGAACATTAAAAAATAGGACAACCAAAGAAAGTAATTTTTACAAAGCAATTTCTTGTCAATTTGGCAAAGGAGTACGGCTTATATTGTAATGTCTGAACGTCTGGGAAACGGGCGTAACATAGAAATCTTAGTCAATGATGAGCTGTTGAAGATGTTAATAGAACTCTAGAGTCAGCTTACCAAACTGAAGGAAATGGATAATGATGGATACAAGGGAGGGTAGAATTACCTCGCCCTCCTCCGGAAGAATAGTGAGATTGCTAAGTATTGATTGCAGAAGGTGAATGTGAAAATATAACTAATTATATAACATTATATATGAACTTTATTATGATGATATATCATTAGTTATGTATGATTATTTATAATATTAAAAGCCAAGCTTTTCAAAGCTATTTCAGACTCAGAAGCGTGATATTTTTTAGCGACACTTCTCCATAGTTTCACCGCATTGACTACTTCATTCTTTATTTCCTCGGCACGTTTCTCTGAAATGAGGTAATAGTCGGCCGTTAGCATTACGAGGTCCATGTCTAATGAATTATCGTCTTCATTGATATTCAATTTTAATCCAATTCCATCTTCATTGGGATTGATATCAAAGGCAGGAGAGAGCATCCACCCGTTTTCTGTATAGAGAAAACCGTGATTACGTAAATGGTCGTCAGTATTAGAAACGCAAACGGAGAACATTACCCTGCGGAAAAGCTCTTCGAGATCTTCTATCGGCCTAAAGCTGATGCTCTTTATTAATTCAACAATATCCAGATAACTGCTACCTTCGGAGGCATCGTCTCCGTCAGACCGGTTTAGTAAAGTCATAGCCGAAGAATAGTGGATTCTCTTCCCTGTTTCCGTCCTGTCAAAACGTTTGGATAGATACGTGTGATATTTACTTTTGAACTGTTTGACTTGTGCCTGTGGAACAGTGATACCGGCTTTGATCGCTAAGTCATGCACTATCATTTCCCATAGTCCAATATCGGTTGTATCATTTTTACTGGGAAACTTGGCAATCCACGGATATTGGTTTTCGTCGGTTACGTCGGCTTTAGGTCTGGCACCACCGAGTGAAGAACCGGGGGCAAACAATTGATTGATCCATTTAAGTGTTTCTTCGTCCAGTTTATCTGCATTCTTTTCATACTGCTCGACTGCATGTTCCAGTTCGCGTAAAGATGTCCACGGTGGAGCAGCGAGAGATTTGTCTTCGCATACAAACTCCCCATCTTTATCGATTTTATACCGTAGACCACCCATCCGATGCCGGTCATATATTCCCAAAAGGAAATCAATAGCTACGATTCTTTTCAAGGACCTTTTTCCGGCTTTAGCCAGTAAAGCTTCACGTCGTTTGATAAGTTTCATTCCCCACCTGTCAGGTGCAGAATCTTGAAAAACACCAAAGTTATTTGAAGAAGCGGAATAAAGCCTTCCGGAGAATAAAGGTAACTCGGGGTCAATCTCAATTCCCTCTTTCAACCACGTGGCATCGTACTCGAAAGAATAAGTATCTTTTCCTCTTACAGAACTATAGTAGAGGATGCCGATCAGGCGAGGGAAATCATACATTTCCCAGTCTGCATATACGAAGACTTCTGTTTCTGCATTTGAATTTGCCATAATCGTTCTAATTAATTTTCGGTTTAGGAGACGTGCCATCATCGATCACATGCTCTATCGGTGATTTCACTTTCTTCTTTTTAGGGGCTCTTTTGGGTGCAAGCAGCATATTGTCTTGAAGCCTTCTTCCCAAAGGATCTTTATCTGCGATCAACAGAATGTCCTCCGCCAGTTGAAGTACGGACAACACTTGTAAATATGTGCCTATACCTACACCCGGCTCTCCCTTTTCCACATTGCTCATTGTGGAGACTGCGATACCTGCACGTTCTGCTACGGATTTTGAAGATAGTTTTCTACGTAGGCGGGCTAGACGAATATTTTCGCCCAACTGCTCAAGTATCTTTTTCTGCTTTTGAGTATATACAGCTCCTTTTGATTTCATAACTAATGATATTATACTGCAAATATATAAATAATATATGATATATCATTTGTTATGATACATTATTTATCTAATTAAAATATTGTTTTTCTTATCATCCTTTATGATATTGGCGCTAACCACAGAAGGAATTATCATCAGGTAGTTTTGCTAAAGTACTGACTTTTCCACATATATCAACATGGTTGGAGAATAATGGTTTGGATGTTATTAATGAGTTACATAACAGAGTGGAAATTGAATTGCCCCCATTAAAAGGCATTTATGTAAACTATGATATGGTAATCCTGTCCGATCGCCTGTACCAAGCGGGAGAATTGCCGGGGAATATCTTTTTAAAGTCTTTACGGGCTTAGTTTCCTGTGATAGGCTGAAGGTATTGACAAAAAGAGTATCGAGCATGTCTCTAACATTGCCGATGGTGGCAAACGCTCGGTTGATACTTTCAGAAAGCAGGCGCTTGTCTGCCCGGATTTGTGATAGAATAGAATCGACAGCTCCAGAGGCAAAATTTCTTCTTTTTCTGGAAACAGAAACCCGCCCTGTGTCAGGCTGGTGTAGGGATAATCGAGTATGAAGAAGTTATTGCCTGCATCACGTAACAAGTTGATGCCGCAAAACTGGTTGGCATAAAGGATTATCTTCCGTTTATCCACTACCTGTGAATCAGCGTAAGCGTTGATTATATTACCGAGTTGGAGTACAAAGTTGTTGAAGTTGTCCGAATCGGCGGTGTACAGTTGCCATCGCAGAAGACGGCAGTTTTTCTTTTTCAGAGCGGCAACGATGGGATTGATTGCTCCATCTCCAACTAAGCCTGTTTCACCGACCGATACAATCAGGTTGACAGACTGTTGCCAGTCGTCCAGTAGATCCAAAGCTTTTTCAGTGCACTCCAAGAAGGGAAATGATAATTAGGATATACAGAGTAATTTAGCGAACAGGAGAGTACGTGCTACTTTAGGCTGACAGCAAACGAATTAGCTGCTTCTTTTCAAGTAACAGACACATAGGGGATTATTTTAAATTGGCAGCCGATAGCTGCCGAAATTGACCTCACAGATTTTTTCCCAATTCGTCCGTTGTTAGCGGATGAAATTCAAACAACCCTTTTAACTGTAAATCATCAGTTGCCAACTGACGATTTACAACTACTACCTTGTTAGCTTAATTCAAATATGTTCAGTATATTTCCATGTTCATTGGCACTGAACAGTGATAAATTTTGAACAGAAAAGTTTTTGATTATGTATAAAAATACTAATTATAACTATGATGCAGCATCCATTCTTGAGCAGATTACCGGATTGGCTGTAACTATGGAAAGCAAAAAAAAGCGCATGATGCTATCATGACCATCAACGGACAAACGTTTTCTGTAATAGCAAGAAATGAAATCCGTAAGGAAAACGAAGGGGTATTTATTGACCTTGTTGTGCCGTTTAAAGGCGAATACTGCTCATTCCTATTTATTGCCAAATATATTTCCGCAGATACTGCCCAAACCTTAAAATCACTTCGGATTAACTATCTGGATACCTCCGGAAACTGTTACATACAAACGAAGGATTTTCTTATTTATGTTTCCGGACAAAAAGTACAACGGAAACAAAAAACAAATCAGGCTAAGGCTTTTCAAGAATCTGTAATTAAGTTGTTGTTCCAACTATTATCAGATCCTGACAGCCTTCAGCTTTCATATCGGGAACTGGCGGAATTGGCCAATATTTCTATTGGTTCGGTAAGCAACATCATGACAGAGTTGGAAGATGAACATTTCATATTAAGAACAAAAACAAAACGGGTGTTGAAAAATAAGCCTGATTTGCTTGAGCGTTGGATAATCGCCTATCATGATGTCCTTCGTCCGCGTTTACTGAAAAAGCAGATGCGTTTCTCAAAAAAGAAACGTTAGCTAATTGGAAATCTCTTCCGCTGAAAGGAAAAGGGTGGTGGGGAGAAGAACCAGGTGCTTCCCTATTAACAAATCATATAAACCCAGAGACTTTTACCATTTATACTTCCGAAAGTTGGCAAAATTTAAGTACTGTATTAGGGCTAATTCCTGATGAAGCAGGAAATGTAGAGATATTGCAGCAATTCTGGGCTGACGAAAGTGGCAATAATATAAAACAAACAGTTTTCCCTTTGTTGATTTATGCCGACTTGATGCAGAGTGGCTTTGGACGAAATATAGAAACCGCAAAATTAATTTTAGAAAATGAATTGTCATATATCAAGTGATAGATAGACTACAGAATAGACAATTGTCGTTCGCGCGATGCGGTAAGAACTGTTTTAGAGAACTACATGGAATGCTACAATAAGCAGCGCCCGTGTTTTGCTATTGGGTATGACACTCCGGTAGGCTATCGGAAGAGGTATTACAAAGGTGAATTAGACAGAAAAGACACTTTTTCTAAGAGGAAACTACCCGAATTACCGAAATTTGTACAGAATAGGAAAAATTCCGCTGATAATCAAAAGATTGAATAATGTGTCTACTTTATAGATCTGTTGCAAAACAAGAATCAAATCACCACAAAAACAAGAAATGGAATACAACAAAAAACGGAAGTGTATTAACTCAAAAACAGGAAGTAAATCGCCACAAAAACACGAAATAACTTTGTAGATATGAAAAATTAGACTAATTTTGCTGAAAACAAAAAAGTCTTTTATGGAATATTTGAAACGAATTGCTGACGATCAGCTTAAATTACGTCTTGAAGCTTTTGGTGCTGTCCAGATAAAGGGGCCTAAGTGGTGTGGCAAAACAACCACTGCTGAACTACAAGCAAAAAGTGTGATAAAAATGCAGAATCCCGATACTAGAGAAGGTTATTTAGCAGCAGCACGCACCAAACCCTCTCTTTTACTCAAGGGCGAAACTCCAAGATTGATTGATGAGTGGCAAGTGGCTCCTGTGTTATGGGATGCTGTTCGTCATGCTGTTGATGAGAGGCGCTTAAAAGGCCAGTTCATCTTAACCGGATCAACAGTAATAGACGATGACGATATTATGCATACAGGCACGGGGAGAATTTCTAAAATGTCCATGTATCCTATGAGCCTTTATGAGTCAAAAGAATCTAATGGTAAAATCTCGTTAAGGGAGCTTTTTGATAATAAGGATCTGGACATTGATGGTATTGCGTCAAGCTTATCCATAGAAGAACTGATTTTTATAGCCTGTAGAGGTGGATGGCCAGCTTCTTTAGACAGCATGAGCACTACTGCCAAATTGTTGATTGCTAAAGACTATGTAGATATTATATGCACCGAAGATATTTCAAAGGTGGATAAAGTTCAGCGTAATCCTGCTTTGGCAAAGATTATCATGCGTTCTTATGCAAGAAATCTGTGTACTTTAGCCAAGAAGACAAGCATGCTGGCAGATGTTTCAGTTGAAATGGAAGGAACCTCAATAAAAACATTTGATGACTATGTAACTGCATTAGAAAAGTTATTCGTCATTGAAGATGTAGAGGCATGGTGTCCCGCCATTCGTTCAGCGACAGCTATCCGAACCGGAAAAAAACGCTGTTTTGTCGATCCTTCAATAGCAGTGGCAGCTATGGGTGTATCTCCGCAAAATCTCGAACTTGACCTAAAAACTTTTGGCTTCATTTATGAATGTATGTGCATCCGTGACCTGAGAATCTATTCCCAGGCTTTAGGTGGTACTCTATCATACTATCACGATAGATATGGATTAGAGGCAGATGCAGTTCTTCATTTAGATGACGGAAGATATGCGCTTATCGAAGTTAAACTCGGTAGCAAAGAAATAGAAGAAGGGGCAAAACATCTGATTGAGTTGAAGAATCTTGTTAAAGAAAAAAACGAACAGGAAAAGCAGATGCGCCTAAAGCTACCTGACCTTTTAATCGTATTAACAGGTGGTGAACTTGCTTATACAAGAGAGGATGGCGTAAAGGTTATTCCGTTAGGATGTTTAAGAGATTAATAAAAAAGACGGAGGTCTTCTCCGTCTCAATATTCCACCCTAATATGAAGTCGCCCGTGTCGCCCTTCGCCAGCGGTCATGTGTCTGCCGTGCAATAGTCCCTGGATTTCGTTCAATCATTCCGACCGACAAATTGTGCCACATATCCAGCAGTGCATAATCAATCGCTGAATTAAAAAAGATTCTGAAAATCGAAGGGTTACTTGATTTGTATAAGAACCGTTCAAAGAATGAGGAAAAGAAAAACTTTTCAAAAAAGCTTTAGTAACTATATATTGCCTTACAGTGTGAATCCTTGTTAAGCAATAGAATATATTAAACTATAATCCCCCTATAAATCTTATAATCGTTTATAGGGGGATTTGCTGTAAGATAATATATAGTCACCAAAGCTTTATCCAAAGAACGATTACAGCGGACTTAACTCTCTCCGTTCAAGATTGCAGGGTATTCAATGACCGGATAATTCAATCAATAGTGATTCTATTCAAGACAAAAGTTCAACAGAAAATCATAGCTTGGGAAACTCTTTAGGATACCAAGCATCATTACAAGGTTATCTTACCGAGTTGTTAAAAGAAAAAAGTTGCATCGGCGCACCCATCTTCTTTTTCTTTAAGTTAGGTACAAATCATCTTACAGATGCTTCTTAATTGGTCAACTTGGATGAGATTGCCAGGATTGTAAAACAATTCAATTTGAGCATCAAGGTTTGTGGTGCTGTGGACAGTTTTACCGGAACATCTGAAATCAATCGTAGTTTAGGAGCCAGCCGTTCCGAATATATCTACTCACAGTTGTTGCATCGAGGCATTGATAAAAAACGAATTTCAGAGGCGAATAAAGGAGGGATTGATGCATATACACGGCATATCCAGAAATACTCTGGAAATATGCTCTTACACTATTTTATGTGTTTGATTAGTATTTGTTTATGGTGGATGCAAACAGGCACTATTCAGACGTGAAAATTGTCTATGAATAAGTTACTTAGATTTATGTAAAAGGAATGAATGGTACAATAGAATATTAAATTGACAGTGGATAATATATTGTTTTAGCAAAAGCAAGTATCTCATTAAATATGATGCCGGATTCTTTTTTTTAAGAACGAATTCTTACCTTTGTCTCTGTAACAGAAAAATAATGAAATTATGAGATACTTGAATCCAAAGGCCGACCTGACTTTTAAACGCGTGTTCGGCGAGCACCCCGACCTAGTGATGAGTTTCCTGAACGCCCTGCTTCCCTTGCGTTTGGAAGAGAGCATTACCGACATTGAGTACCTTCCCTCGGGGATGGTACCGGAGAATTCCTTGCCGAAAAATAGCATCGTGTACGTTCGCTGTCGGGATAGTAAAGGGCGTTCTTTCATCGTGGAAATGCAAATGATATGGTCTCCCGAATTTAAGCAGTGCGTAATGTTCAACGCTTCCAAGGCGTACGTGCGTCAGATGGACTCCGGCGAGCAATACGACCTGTTGCAACCGGTGTATTCGCTGAATCTTGTCAATGACATTTTCGAGCCGGACATCAAGGAGTATTATCACTACTACCGTTTGGTACACGTGGAGCATACCGAACGCGTGATAAATGGGCTTCACCTGGTGTTTGTGGAGCTGCCCAAGTTTACGCCTCACACCTATAGCGAAAAGAAAATGCATATTCTCTGGCTGCGCTACCTGACTGAAATCGACGAAAAGACCCATGAGGTGCCCGAAGAGCTGCTTGAGAACCCGGAGATCAAAAAGGCTGTAACCGTATTGGAGGAGTCTGCTTTCACGCCGGAACAACTGCTGGGGTACGAAAAGTTCTGGGACATCATCAGCGTGGAGAAAACGCTCATAAGCAGTGCGGAAAGAAAAGAGAAAGAGGAAGGAAGAAAGGAAGGGGAACTGCAAGAAAAGCTTCTCGTCGCTTCCAATGCGAAGAAGCAGGGCTTATCCCTTGATATCATTTCCAGTCTGACCGGTTTATCGGCAGAAGAAATCGAAAGACTCTGATCTTCTGCATAGCAAAATTACATAACTCCTAATAAAAACCGCTCGGAAATGAACCGGATTCACCACGGAGTAACAGCCTGAATGCTACTTCCGAAACTAGAGAAAGATTAATGATGCAGAAAGGGTAACTAACCCGAAATGAGTTAGCTGCCCTTTAAACTTAATAATTGGGGGAATGCTCCCAATTATTAATCTTATGAAATTGAGATGACTGGTTGACTATGTTACCTTTTATGTTTCACTCTTTATTCTTCACCAGTACTTCGATACCTGACGGCCAATCGGCGTTGGCATAAGATACCGCATCGTTTCCGTTGTCCGTAAAGTCATGGGCGATGATACAAATAAATAAAATTATTCCCAAGCGAGTAAGGAGGAATATGAAGAGAAAGTATGTTTCTATTTTGACAGTGATTTCGTTAAGGGAGGTTATAACATTGTTCCGTTGCGAGTCCCGATTAAAGGTCTGTATGCTCAATGGGGCTGTCGGTCTATGACGAGGTAAAATCTTTGGCAGCCTGCCATCTTTCATTTCCAATTCACTACCCGGTCATTGAGAAAATAAGGATTCAATGAGTGGAAAAGTATCTCATATAAAAATACATGCGCTGTTATCACTTGACGGTCTGGCATACATCGGCAGGCGACGAATGGGAGTGTTGGAGTTTGTACCTCCTGTTAAAGAAATAGAGAAATCGTTTAAAGTGAGGATTGTTAACCTGCATAAGTTTGTCCGTTTTACTTTGAATGAGGCTGGGGACTCCAAGGTGGAAATGCAATTGGAACTGTTCTGACTGCCGAAGTCTATGCAAGAGCTGATTCTAAACAAAAGCGGGAAGCAATAGAAAACGCCTATGTAGATGTAATTAACAAGGAATCTCCAATATGGGTTGTAAACGATAATCTATTAGATTGGTTGAGAAACTTCAAGTAATTATCTGGACTAATAGACAATAATAAAACAGCCACTTTCATTTTAAGAAAGTGGCTGTTTATGTTTCCTATATGCCATTTATGGATCAATCTTCCCAGAATAGACTTAAAGCAGAATTTTTATGAGTGATGCAATGTTCATAGAATTTTCTTTGTAGGTCTTCATCTTTAACATATTTGAAACAATCTATAGCCCAGACTTGCTCCGTTCGAAAAACCTCTGCAATATGATTATTATTAAAATAATCTCCCATTACTGTGTTTCGTGGTACGATTTTGTCATTAATCATCCATTTGAAGGGAAAATCCTCACTTGAATAGGACCATCTTATAATATTATTTTCTGCATATACTATTAAGAGAGGATAATTTCCAATATCTGCAAATCGCAAAGCACAAGCTGTTCTACTTATTTTATATTCAACCCTCAAGTAATCTATCACCTCAATGCCGAATTTCTTATTCCCAATGTCTTTGCGAAAACGTTCTTCAGGCATTAATAAGCAGGCGGCAAAATAATCAGCTTCACGTTCAATAAAAAAATATTGAGCTTTATTGGTAAGAGAAGGATGTGGCTCCAATAATCCATTTTTCAAACCAATTCTATGTGTGTCAATAAAATAATGACCAAGTTCGTGTGCTAAAGTAAATCTTCCTCTATCTGTATCGGCTCGGTTACCATTGTATGTATTAATATGAATATAAAACTTTCCATTATCATAAATAGTCATTCCATCAAAAGTATTACTTTCGTAGTTATCATAAAAAATATCTAAGTTCTCATCAGCGACAATTTTTTCAAGCGGCGTTATTTTTTCATCAAACTGTAAAGCAATATATTCCGCTAATTTCTTAATTTTTAATCTATTCTTCTTCGCTATCATTGTTCTTGCGATGCTTTTTAGTCATTTTATCAAGAATATGTTTAGGAACTTCCTGCCCTTTTCTTGCAACCATTTTCAATCCTTCTATTTCACTTTTCAGCTCATCAGATTTTTCGATATGAAGCATTTTTGTACCGCAAGAACAAATTTTCCCTTCAACTATGGACTTCGCATCAATTGAAACGTCTTTTAATTTGAAGTCATAATCAGCATACAATTTATCAAACCTTGCAAGTTCCAATTCATTTGTTGGAAATAAAAATCCGGTAGAACGGAACCACTCTTCCAAATTCTGATTGTTGATTTTATGTTTATTATTTGTTCCCATTGACTTTGTTTATATAATTTTTGACAAGATCGGTTGCCTCTTTTCTATATACTCTGATGGAAGCTTGTGTCAAATCCAATTGTTCTTGTAACTTATTGCTTACAGAACGTGGAATGTTTTTATCTTTATCTGGTTTGTATGCTAAATAAGTGAAATAGATTATTCTATGTTTTGGTGAAAGCCCTTGTAGTGCCCTTTCCAGAAAACTTAAATTCTCTTTTAATTCCTTTTGTTTCTCAAGATCCTCTGGAGCATACACCCTAATAAGTCCGTCCACATTATCAATTAATGACAAATCTTCCTCTTTTGTAGGCTGAGCGCAAGTGTCCCTATTCTTAAAAAGCAATATTTGAGTGAATAGTATTTTATACATCCATAAAAGAATGGCCTTATCAACATTTTTAGTATTTGCTTTTTCCATACTAAAAGTATGAGCGTTTTTCCATACTTTATCAAAAGTACATGTTGCTGCTAAAAAAGCAATAGCTTCATTATATTCAAATTTTGAACATAGAACTTCGGATTTTTGCAATATATCTCGTTGATATCGAGCTTGGAATACATAGAAAGCCATTTCTGCCTCATTGGGAAATTCATCTTTGAATGAGATATATTCCAACAATTCAGAACCAACCATATTTTCAAAATCTATCTTCTCTGTCATTACGTCACTTTTCATATATATACTAAAAGCGTTACTAACGGAATTGGTATATAGTTGAAGGGGATACCAATTATTCTGCAAATATAGACATTATATCATAGAATAACGGGATTTTATCCTAACGGAATTTGTATATAATAAAATGGTGGTGAATAAAATAGATACAGAATGAGCGTAACAAGCATTACTACTAAAAAACAGAATCTCATATGGGCAGTCTCTGGTGGGAGGTGTGAATATGAAGGATGCAATAGGATATTGCATATAGATATATTGACAAAGAAAAAATACAATAGTGCCTATATTGCCCACATAGTAGCGGACAAACCAGATGGCCCAAGAGGTGATACTGTACGTTCCAAACTACTTTGTGATGACATAAGCAATTTGATGCTATTATGTAATGAGCATCATAATTTAATAGATAAAGTAGACGTAGAAGGGCATCCTGAATCCCGGTTATTAGTTATGAAACATCAACATGAAGAACGTATTAGACGAATAACGGACATAGCCCCCAATATGTCCAGTGAAATAATCTTATATGGAGCGAATATAGGGAACAACAATTCTCCCTTGTCTTACCAATCTGCATGTGAAGCATTGTTATATGATTATTATCCGGCAAGCGATAATGCCATAGAATTAAGGATGAAGAATGTGCCGTTTACGGATGATACTGACACTTATTGGGTGATAGAAGAAGCTAATCTTTGTGAACAGTTTAAGCTACAAATAAAGCCACGATTGATGCAAGGAAATACCGATCATTATTCTGTATTTGCACTCGCACCGCAGCCACTACTTATAAAATTGGGAGTTTTATTGAACGATTTGAATGATGTAAAAGTATATCAAAAACACAGGGAACCTTTTACGTGGAAGTGGCAGTCGATGATATCCAATGATATAGAATATGTTCTACATGAACCTGCCAATAAAACGAAGATTCCCGTACTCATATTTAGTTTGAGTGCAACAGTGACACATGATAGAATACAAAAGGCTCTTGGAAAAAATACAAGTATATGGGAAATCACAATATGTGGTACACCTAACAATGATTTCTTAAAAACAGAAGCATTATTATCTGATTTTCGTCGTACGGTTAGAAATGCTTTTGACAAAATCAAATTCCATCATGGTTGTACGGAATTACATGTTTTTCCAGCTATGCCAGTATCGGCATCTGTTGAATTGGGTAGAGTGTGGATGCCCAAAGTTGATATGCCTATGATAATCTATGATGCGAATAAGTTAAAAAACGATTTTTACAAGACAATAACAATAGAATAAACAGATACAGATATGCTGACACAAGAAGAAAAAAAACAATTCAGTGAAATTTTAGAAACGCTCGGCGAAACATTGGACATCACAGAAACCCAATATAACACCGCAGTTAGTAGTTATGGTGCAGTAGGAGAATGGCTGGCAAAGCCCGAATCATCGCTTGCTCCATATAAACCGGTCATTCGCCCGCAAGGCTCATTCTTGCTTGGAACAATGATCAAACCTATTTGTGAAGATGATGATTTGGATATTGACTTAGTATGTGAACTGACGGGCAAAAATCCACAGTGGACACAATATCATCTCAAACAAGTGGTTGGAAATAGACTTAAAGCAAACGAGACTTACAAGAATATGCTTGACAGAGAAGGGCGAAGATGTTGGACGTTGATGTATTCTGATAGTGCCAATTATCATATGGATATACTTCCAAGCCTTGTTTGCAATGGATATAATATTGTACTTGAAAAAGCCTTTTCAGATACGGAATTGGAGAAAGATTACGAATCATTGGCAATACGTATAACAGACAATGAACAAAACAACTATTACACCGATACAATTGCTGAAAACTGGATGAAAAGCAACCCTTTCGGTTATGGTCGATGGTTTTTCAATGCAGCTAATGTTGTCTCATTACATAAATCTATAATGTTGGCGGAAGCTGTAAACCCTGTTCCGAAATATAATAAAGAGAAGTTACCGCTTCAGCGGGTTATTCAAATTCTGAAAAGACATCGTGATATAATGTTTAACGGAGATGAAGATAAACCTATATCCATTATTATTACAACTTTAGCTTCAAGGGCATACAACAAAGAAATGTCTATCATAGATGCATTGACGAATGTGATTATCAATATGCGGAATTATATTGAGAGTCGCTATGACTCAAACATAGGCAGAACTGTTAAATGGATTCCAAATCCGGTGAATCCCGAAGAGAACTTTGCAGACAAATGGGTAGAACATCCACAGCGAGAAAAGAACTTTTATAAGTGGCTCAATCAGGTTGAACAAGACATTCAAACTATAATTCAACAACGGGGATTACATAATATTTCTGAATCCATGGAAAAACCATTTGGTGAAAAAATTGTAACAAAAATTTTTTCAATATTAGGCAGGAAAAATTTTAATCTTCGGGAAAATGGAGTATTAAAAATGGCAACAGGTACAGGGATTCTTAGTACAGTTGGTAGCGTTACCGCTGTTGCACACAATTTTCATGGTAATGATTAAAAAACAAGAAATTTCACTAATGATACAAGCTCTTAAACTTCAGTCTTACTTCCCTAATTCTAAGTATTCAATCAGGTCAAATACTCTTGTTTGGAAAGGCTACATACAACCCTCCTTCTTGAGCCCCAGATATCTTATTAAAGTTGTTTACCACCGGGAAAGCCATCCTAATGTCTATGTTTTAGATCCAAAACCTTTGACATTAGCCAAAGGGGAAACGAGACTTAAGCATGTGTATAACACAGAAAAACAACACCTGTGTATATATTATAAAAGAGCAAAAGAATGGGATGAGTCTCAATTTATTGCAGATACAATTATTCCTTGGACAAGTGAATGGCTACTTCATTATGAAATCTGGGTTGCCACAGGTGTTTGGCATGGTGGTGGAATACATTAAAAGGATAATTTAAACTACAAAAAATATGAATAATAAAATTTTAGCCGTTATTTTTTCTTCGTTATTGCTGGTTTCGTGTGCCTCAATACCCAAAGAAACCGTAACCCTGTCGAAAACGATAGGCTCGGATTTGCAAATTTTGCATAATTCTCATCGTAATATGGTACAACTGTTTTATAACGGAATAAAGCTTAACATAAATGCTTTCATCGACGATGTGTATGCTCCGTTTGTCATTCATCATGTTTTAGAAATAGAGCTAAATAAGGATAAAAGAGGCGAATCGTCAATATACGGAATTATAGAAAATGCCGGGAAAAAGGGTGGTATGGATGAGACAGAAGAAGCCTTGAATGTTATGTTGGAATTTCAAGAGGCGGCGAATCAACAAATAAATGCGAAGAAAAATGAATTGCTTTCTCCGATACTACAGCAAGAAAGAGAAGTATTGAGTGCAATAGACCAATCCTATCAAAATACGATATATGCCAATACAACTCTAACTACTTACCTTGTATCAGTTCGTAAAGTTAAAGAAAGCCAAAACGAAGCATTTTCCATTGCTGGTCTTAATGGGTTAGATACTACAGTTACCAATCAATTGGTTGAGTTATCTAATTTTGTAGATATGGTTCTTAAAAAGGGGGAGAAGATTAACATTAAGAGCGATGAAGCTCAACAACAAATCGAAGATATAGCAAATAAAATCAAAGAATTAACTAATAAAATAACAAAATGAAAACAAACAGATTTTCTGAATCCTTTGCCAATGCAGATGCAGTGTTTAACGGCATGTATAGTGCTGAGCTAAAACAGTTAAAAGGGTTGTCAAAGGAGGAAATTAATGCAATCGTACCTGCATCAAATAGTATGCAAACCTATCAAGCATTAATTGAAGTTGTAGAGAAAGCCTCCAAAGATAATTTGGCGCAAGCCCAACTTATATCGAAAATAAAAAGTTTAGGTACTTCAGCGATTGAATTAGCCAAGAAAATACCTGGCTGGGCTACATTGTTTTAACATTAAGAATGGTCTAAGAAAATCCGCCATTTAAGAACGATTTTCGACAGGAATCAATCCACTTGTATTGTTTGGATTGGGAATATAACTTTAAGGTAATGGCTAAAAGTTACTGGTAAAGCCACTGCTAGTGCCGCTTCAAAAGTATTAAGAGACGGGCGGATAAGTGCCACAAGCAAAATTGCCACAGCAAGTGCACTTTCTCAAAGAGGAACAGGTGGAAAGAGAAAATAAGCAGTAAAAGCAAAGAGCGTAGAGAGTTTTATGAGGAATATGATATTCTCACTTAATTTACGCCTCTTGCTTTTTACGAATTTGAAGCTGCTTTACTGTAATTCAGCAAGTATCATTTCGATCTTATCACTCATATCTTCCTTATCTCTAATCGAGAGATAACGTGATAACTTATCCACATGTTTCTTTAATCTGGCCAAGTCCATAGGATTGTATTTCCAAATCTCAATTTTAAATCGACCAGTGTCAGAAACTGTGATATCTTTTAAATCGTCTTTGCATACAGCATAACTGTTTACTTCTATAGGTTCAACTTCGCTACCATCAGATATGACAGTTGACAAAGCTTTTGATGGAATAGTATTAGTATAGACAACCTTTTCTACCGGTGTTGTCAGATATATTATGCTGGCTTCCCATAAGTCGCGGCCTTGTTTTGCAAACTGCAATCTCTTCGCTTTGCCTTTCGGACATATTGTCAGGTTCTTACTTTGTAGCCACCGAACGGCTCTGTTGGCTGTAGAGTAGGAGACATTGAAAATATCCATAATTTCATTTATGGTATGGCAAAACATTTCAACTTCTATATTGTATAGAATCAGACATTGTGCGAACGGCGGAATATCTTCTTTGATATCTTTGTTTGGCTTAGGCATCTTTCTCAGGTCGAGCAACAATGACGGAGCAAACATCTGTTTGCCTGTGATGATGAAGTTAATCCGCTGAACAATCAACCGCTGAATATTATAGGATGGGATTTCATCCATCACTACAATACTGGGCATTCCCAATTTGGCAGTAAAGAGCTGCATATGGTTCTGTAACTTTGCTGGAGTTAACGAATCAGTCTCTTTGGGAAAACAAAGCACGACATTAACACCGAAAAGTGTTGTTGTCGTGCATTCGTATTTAGCCATTAAAATAGCTGGAATCTGTTTGCATGATGCCGAAGACAACTTGGAACAGCTGATTTTCTCATTTAGGAACGATGAAATGTATTTTTTGAGGGTCTGTATTTTTGATTGTAACATAACTTCAGTTTTTACTTAAGATTGTTTGCAAAAGTAATGGTAATTTGTTGAAATACAGACAGTGGATTCATCTAATGCTCCTTCTTTAACGATATTTGACTGGTTTAGCTTAACAATTCGCTATTTTAATAACTGAATGGCCTCGTTAACCTGTTGGTTGGTGACTTTCGCGTAAATTTGTGTGCTGGATACTTGCTTGTGAGCCAACAGTTTCGAAATGGTATAGATTTCGACACCTTTTTCCTGAAGCAACATGGCGAATGTGTGCCTGAAACAATGGAAAGTAATATGCTTGGTGATTCCTGCCGAGGCCAGCCATTTTTGTACATGCAGATTCAGTATGCTTATCGTCAAAGATTGAAATACTATCCCTTCTTCTTTTCTTTTACCCAGAACATTCAATGCCGGTTTTGATAAAGGCAATCGGATTAAAACACCTGTCTTACTACACTGTATCTCTATGAATGTATTGTGCGACCTCTTTACAATGTTTTCCCATCGTAAGGCAAGAATGTCACTCCGCCGCAATCCTGTAAAGATGCTGAAAAGGCAAGCTTTAGGCAGTTCCGGATATGGCGAATAAGGTGTCTGGCGTAGAATATTTACTTCATCATTGGATAAATACTCTTTGAGGGTATCATGATTCCACACAATGGGTTTTATTATTTCAGTATAATCATGGCTGATTATTTTGTCTTCATAGGCCAATCTTACCATTTTCAGGAATACATTGAAGTATGCACTTGCAGTATTGTGTGATATCTTTTTTGAGCTGGTCAGGTGCTTGTCTCTAAGGATATACGCCCTGTACTTTTCGCAAAGGCTGACACTAAGGTCTCTGAAAGAGCACTTCCTTTCACAGAACTCTTCAAAATGGAGTCGTGCACAAATATATTTCTGACTGTGATAGTCTCCGTTTTCATGAAAATACTCAAGAAAGTCTCCATCCAGATTGTCTTTTGCCAGAAAACTGAAATCCCGTCGTACCAACTGAATGTAACGTTCGCACTTGATATTTTCTGCTACTTCTTCAACCGTTTGGTTGTATTTCTTTTGGGCAGTATTGGCAGGATTAACATAAAGATCCAAATTCAGAAATTCATATTTGATTTCTTTTCCCCTTACATCTTTGATGGGTGGATTGAACTGAAGATAAATGGACTTTTTCTTGCCGTCTGTCTTTATTTTATAACGTAATGTAACCCTATACATGACTTTCCCTCCATCTGATTTCTTGTTCAACATCCTTCTTGCAATAATAGTCGGTATAGGCTATGCATCTCACCCTAACCAAATGTTTGGCAACAAGTGTCAGCAGTTCCTTGGCATCAATGTTGAGATGAGTTGTAATTTCATCAATAGTTAGCCATTGGGCATACTTGATCCGTTCGATGTCCCAAGCTGTTTTACAATCGATTTCATCAAACCTTCTATTTAGTCCTAAATAGAAGGTTTGGATTTGATAACGTTCAGCGAAATTTAGAATCCAAGAACGGCTCATTCCTGTATAGGCCATCAATCCTTTGAGAGAATACGAACTTCGGCCAATTGGAGAGTGGGGTATTAACGGCAGAGACGAATACCACTTGATGAAATCCTTATTGGTAATCACTAGGTTATTCAAACACCGTTCACTTTTTATCTTTCCTGTTTGAACTAGTTTGTGGATATACTGGCGCGTATATCCTGACAATGTAGCTGCTTCGCTAATACTTAGGAAGCCTCTTGAAACTACATCTTTCCATTCTTCCTCTTTCAACCGTATGAATGGATCATAATAATGCTTTGAAAAATTATAATTCATATTATATATATGGCTACTTTAGTGTAGCTCCTATATAATATAAGGTTGTCAACAACCCCTGATTTGAGTATCAAATAGCAGCAAATCTATTTCTTATTTGTCTTTGTTTTACAGTGATTATTAGCAAAATATATTGTAAGTTGTTGATATATAGCGAGTTGTGATTTTGTGCTTATTTCTTTTGATTGTTTTTGTAACTATCTGATTATCAGTGTATTACGGTGATTATTTGCCGATGCAAAAATGTTGAAATATATTTTGTAGCACCATATCATTCGTCACCTCCCCCGCGATGTCGCTCAAATGGAAGATGCACTCCCTGATGTCCTGGGCCACGAAGTCCCCTGAAAGATTGTTTGCCAATCCCTGTTGTACGCGTCCGATGGCTTCTAAAGCATGCGTAAGGGCTTCGTAATGGCGGGCATTGGTCACTATCACGTCGTTCTGGGTTATCGTAGGCAGATTGGCGGCGGCTATAAGTTTCTTCTGAAGCACATCCGTATTTTGCCTTTTCTTGGCGGAAATAAAAATACATTCGGCGTCAGGAATGATGGAAGAAGCCGCAGAAAGCACCTCATCAGAATGAGCCGTGCCCAGCAAGTCCGCTTTGTTGAATACTAATATCAAATGCTTTCTTTCCAGACGCGGAAGTATCTGCCCCGATAGCTGATTCATTTGCGACGTTGCGTCCGTTGCATCAATCATCCAAAGCACGATCTCCGCTTGTTCCAGTTTTTGGAACGTGCGCTCTATGCCCAGACTCTCAATCGTATCATTGGTTTCGCGGATACCTGCCGTGTCAATGAAACGGAAAGTAATGCCGCCGATATTGGTCGTATCTTCAATCACGTCGCGCGTAGTGCCGTGAATGTCGCTCACGATAGCCTTGTCCTCGTTCAGCAATACATTGAGAAGCGTTGATTTCCCGGCATTCGTTTCGCCGATGATGGCTACCGGTACGCCGTTTTTGATCGCATTTCCTACGCTGAACGAATGTACCAGTCGGGAAATGACCCCCTCGATATGATCCGCCAATCGGCAAAGCTCCGTTCTGTCCGCAAACTCCAACTCTTCATGGTCGCTGAAATCCAGTTCCAGCTCAATCAGTGAAGTGAAGTGTAGCAATTGGTTGCGTAGCTCCGTAAGCTCCTTGCTGAATCCGCCACGCATCTGGCTCATGGCAAGGCGGTGGGTGGCGGCAGATGAAGAAGCAATCAGGTCCGCCACGGCTTCGGCCTGGCTCAAATCCATCTTGCCATTGAGAAAGGCGCGTTGCGTGTATTCTCCCGGTCCCGCCAGGCGGCAACCGTGCTTGATGAGCAATTGCAAAACCTGTTGCAAGATATAGCTCGAACCGTGGCAGGTGATCTCCGTACTATCTTCGCCCGTGTAAGAGTGCGGGGCGCGAAACAGGCTGACAAGAACCTCGTCGATGATTTCCTCTCCATCGTGTATCTTCCCGAAAGTCAGTGTATAAGGTTTGCAATCCGCCAGCGTTTTACCGGATTTTGCCGGGGTGAAAATGTGGCTGGTGATACGAATGGCGTCCGCTCCTGAGACGCGAATGCTTCCGATTGCTCCTCCTTGGGCCGTGGCAATGGCACAGATGGTATCCTGATTCATCATAAAAATTGTTATTTGAGTTGCAAAGATAGCCTTTTGGGGTAAAAAAAAGAACGCGATTGTATATTACTTACTCTTTTTTATTACATTTGCTCAATTTTCGTAGCCTTTACATGATACACTTTGTTATTATGGCGCAAGACAAAATAAAAATGCATGATTCCGCTTCTCATACTACCGAGAAAGACGAGAACACGGAACTACTGAAAGAGAAATTATTGAAGGTCAACTCCGTTCTGGCTGCCCATCAAATTGCTCTCTGGGAGATAAATATCAATACCCTGGAGTGCACTTTCACTCAGGAATATTTCGAAAGTTTAGGCTTGGATAAAGTCGGCATCCGTTATCAGAATTTGGAAGAGTTCTGTAGCTTTGTGCATCCCGATGATAAGCATTTGGTGTCGTTGGATGGCTTTCAAAAGAAATTGGATGGCTTTGAAGAGTCCAAAGTCTTACGCGTGCGTTGCGTAGGTGCGCATGGTGAAATAGTCTGGTTGGAGGACCACCTCTTATCTGTAGAGAAAGATAGAAGTGGAAATCCGGAAAGCCTCTTATGCTATACCGTGAATGTCACCGGGCAGTGCGAACGCGAAACGCGCATATCGCGCATGGAAGAGCGAAACCGGAAGATAATACAGGCATTGCCTGAATTCATCTTCATCTTTGATGAAAATTTCTTCCTCATCGACGTGTTAATGTCTTCTGATACCATTTTGCTCCATCCCGTTGAACAGTTACGGGGAGCGGACGGGCGCACCATCTATTCTCCCGAAGTCAGCGACCTGTTTCTACGGAACATACGTCAATGCCTCGAAGACGGGGAGTTGAAGGAGATAGAGTATCCCCTGGATGTGGATGATTGCGAAAGGCATTATTTCCAGGCACGCATCGCTCCGTTCGAAGATAATAAAGTGATGGCATTGATACACGATATCGGTGATAGGGTGCAACGCTCCAATGAACTCATCGAGGCGAAGCAACGGGCAGAAGAGGCCGACCGTATGAAATCGGTGTTCCTGGCCAATATGAGCCACGAAATCCGCACTCCTTTGAATGCTATCGTGGGATTCTCTGAAATCATAGCTTTGACGGAAGATGAAGTGGAGAAAGCCGAATACCTGAACATCATCCAGAAGAATAGCAACCTGTTGTTGCAACTCATAAATGACATTCTGGACCTTTCCCGCATCGAGTCGGGAAAATCGGAAATGAACTTCCAGTTGGTCGAAATGACCGGACTGATTGACGAAGTGGAGAAAGTGCATCGCCTGAAAATGAAAACGGGCATCCGACTGAATGTGATACGTCCCGATGAGGAAATCTGGATTATGGTGGACCGGAACAGGATTACACAAGTGCTGTTCAACTTCCTCTCCAATGCCATTAAGAATACCCATGAAGGGGCCATCACCCTGGGGTTGGAGGTCTGCGGAGAATGGTTGAAGGTGTATGTAACGGATACCGGTTGCGGCATTGCAAAGGAGAAATTGCCCTTGATTTTCAACCGTTTTGAAAAGCTGAACGATTTTGTTCAGGGCACGGGTCTGGGGCTCCCCATCTGCCAGAGCATCGTGGAGAGATTGGGAGGAAAGATTTCCGTAGAGTCCGAAGTAGGAGTGGGGAGCACTTTCGTGATGACCCTTCCTTACCGCCAGTTTGTGTTGGGAGCGGATGGTGAACCTGTTGAAATCAATGCCCACGTAGAGCGAAGATCAGACGGCAGGAAGAAAATTCTGATAGCCGAAGATACGGAGTCTAACTTTATGCAGATAAACATTTTGCTGAAGAAAGACTACACCATTTCGTGGGTTACCAATGGCGAAGAGGCCGTAAATAGTTTCTTGCGCGAGCGTCCCGACCTGATATTGATGGACATCCGCATGCCGGTGATGAACGGTATTCAGGCTACGGAAAAGATACGTACCATCGACATCGATTTGCCTATCGTTGCGGTGACGGCCAATGCTTTCCTGATAGAACAACAACAAGCATTAGCCGCCGGATGCAATGATATTATTGCCAAACCATATACTTACGAAAGATTGAAGGAAACAATCATCAAGTATATTTGAGTGGGTGTTTCTTAGATTCTGTCCAGTACGGTTTTTATCAAAGTGTCAATCGTATTCTTGTAGCCCGTATTGGCTTCTTTAATCAACCGGTTGGCTATGACCATGCATACCGTGGTCGCCTTATGTCCCATCAGGCGGCTCAAACCGGCCAGTGCGGAGCTTTCCATCTCGAAGTTCGTAATGCGATAGCCATTGTATTCAAAGTTCTCGATCTTTTCATTTTGCTCCGGGTCGGCCAGCGGAATGCGTAGTTCGCGTCCTTGCGGGCCAAAGAAACCACCGGCGGCAATCGTTACACCGCGTACCATATCGTCTCCGGCAATGCGCTCTATCAGTTCGGCATTGGCGTCGATCACGTACGGAGCAGGTGCGCACATATTCCCCGACCATCCCATCTGGTTCAGGAACGCACGTTCAAATGGCAGGTCGCACACTTCATTGCGCCCTGAATAGAAGTTCAGCAGGCCATCGAAACCAATGGACTTTTGCGAGCAGATAAATGTACCTACGGGCGTATTCGGTTGCAAACCGCCACAAGTACCGATGCGTACCAGTTCTAACTGGCGAAGTTGGGGCTTTTCTTCACGTGTGTTGAAGTCGATGTTGGCCAAGGCGTCCAGTTCGTTCATCACAATATCGATGTTGTCGCAACCAATACCCGTAGAAACCACCGTGATGCGTTTGCCCTTGTAGGTACCTGTAATGGTTTTGAACTCGCGGCTTTCCACTTCACATTCTTTATTCTCAAGGTGTGAGCCTACCAGTGCCACTCTGCCCGGGTCGCCCACCAGGATTACTTTGTCTGCCAGCCACTCAGGCTTTACGTGCAGATGAAAAACTGAACCGTCATCATTGATAATAAGTTCGGAAGATGCAAAATACTTTTTCATATTCTGGATTTTTTGGTTGATACGTTTATAAATAGAAAACGCCGGAACGGGATTACTGTTCACCGGTTCCGACGTTTTTCTGGGGCAATAATTCTACCGGTTATTTACTCAACGGCTGGTTTGAGTTGTTTCCCGATGGTTTGGCTATGGTTTCGCGCATGGAAGTATCAGCTTCGATGTTCTTCATCCGATAATAATCCATGATGCCCAGGTTGCCGTTACGGAATGCTTCTGCCATGGCTTTAGGTACTTCGGCTTCCGCCTCGATCACCTTGGCGCGTGCTTCCTGAGCTTTCGCCTTCATTTCCTGTTCGCTGGCCACGGCCATTGCACGGCGTTCCTCAGCTTTGGCCTGGGCGATATTCTTGTCGGCATTTGCCTGGTCTATCTGCAAAGCCGCACCGATGTTCTTACCTATATCGATATCAGCGATATCAATGGACAGGATTTCGAAAGCCGTACCGGCATCCAGACCTTTGCGGAGCACAAGTTTGGAGATTGAATCCGGGTTTTCCAATACTGACTTGTGGTTTTCGGACGAACCGATGGAAGATACGATACCTTCGCCTACACGGGCCAAGATAGTGTCTTCACCGGCACCACCCACCAACTGGCGGATATTGGCGCGTACCGTTACACGGGCTTTGGCTATCAACTGGATACCATCTTTTGCTACGGCGGTCACCGGAGGAGTATCGATCACCTTCGGGTTTACCGACATCTGAACGGCTTCGAACACATCACGTCCGGCAAGGTCGATTGCGGTAGCCATCTGGAAGGATAATTCAATATTAGCTTTAGAGGCGGATACCAAGGCGTGCACCACTCTTTCTACGTGTCCACCGGCCAGGTAGTGAGCTTCCAGCTCGTCGCGGGTAATGTTGCTCAATCCGGCTTTGTGTGCTTCAATCATACCCGGTACAATGATGTAGGGAGGTACGTTACGGATACGCATTAAAAACAATTGCACCAATGAAATCCTGACTCCCGAAACTTTGGCGGACAACCATAGGAAGAAAGGAACATAGTGGAAGAACAGTACGATGAAGATAATGCCTCCTATCACAAGAAAGGCAGTTAGGTACATAGTGTCTACGTTCATGATTTATAAGATATTAAGTGTGAATATTAGTCTTTTTTCTTTTCTACCATGATAACGCCGTCCGTAATACGGTTTACAATGATAGGGGTTTTTTCATTCAGGAATCCGTCCATGGATTTCACTTCCACGATGTTGCCGTCTATTTCGGCATTGCCGATCAGTGCCAGGCGTGTAATGGCCACACCCGTATCGCCTACTTTTACTTGATCCGCGGCCGTACGGTCCACCTTCGATGTGATATTCTTTTTCAACGCCACTTTATCCAAGGTCTTGGAGCGCATGAAGAGTATCAATGAGCCTATGCAGGCTATTGCCGATACACCGAGCGTGATGAAACCAGCCGTTGTACCCAGATAGGCAAAGGCATAGTAGTTGGCATAGATCATGCAAGCTCCGGCCAGAATTCCGGCTATGCTGATGCCCGGGATGACGAACAGTTCTACCAAGAACAGGATAACCGCCGCAACAATGAGTACAATGATGATAAGTATGTCCATAGTTTTCTATTTAAAGGATTGTTTTTCTGTATTACGCACTTCAATGGCAGCCTTCTCCAATTCACCTGATAATTGTTGTATCTGTTTTTCCAGGTCGAGTATGGCAGGAGCCAGTTTGGCTTTATCGCTTTCCTTGGCACGGGAGTACAAGGAACGTTGCTCTTCCAATTTGTTTTGCTGCTGTCTGAAGCTTTTCTCCAATTGGCGGTATTTGCTGAATAAGCTCTTGGCCTGAGGAGATTTGAAATCACTCCATTGATAATACGTAGTGTGGTCATCAATTACAAATTCAAAGTCATAGCTCCGTTCGGCTTGTGGCTTTTCACTGATAGCGGCTTGCAGGCGGCGTTTGGCATCAGATACTGTATTTTGATCTACCCATGTATCTTTCAGGGAGTGAATTTGAGCAAGTCGGACAACTTTTTTCTTGTCCATAGCTTCGTAGTTATACACCCGTTTGGAAGAGTTGGGAATAAATACGTAAATACATACTTTCCCTTCCGGCTGGTAGCGATCGGAAGCAAACCATCCGAGGTTATTAAACTCGTCGATGGCAAACATATAGTCGTTATAAGGAGAATTGAATGGCATGCCCACATTCTCCGGAGTCAGATAAGTATTGGTATTCGTATTGTAGCGGGTAACAAATATGTCATATCCACCTATTGAATTCTCACCGTCGGCGGCATAGTAGATAGTTGCACCATCCGTCAATACGTACGGATAATTAGCGTTGATGGAGTCGTTGATGCTACCGGGCAATAGGCTGCCTTTACTCCATTCGCCTTGCATCTTGTTGCGGGCAAGGATGCTGAGTTTGCCATCAGGCTGGCGTTCACCGTAATAAATCTTATTACCGAGTTCAGTTTCGTATACAGTAGCTTCTATTTCTTCTTTATTCTGGAAGAAATCGTTGTACGTGAATAATTTACCGGATTCCGGACTGATTTTATAAGCTTCCAAAAAGCGGTCTTTATCCACTACGATACTATCGATAATGCACACTTCTTCAATACCTTTCAGCATGCGGAGATTGGTCTTGCTCTTTTCCAGAAGTTTTTCAGCTTCTGCGGTAGACCTTTTTCGTTTGGAAAGATCACTGATATACTCTTCGTAACACTTGATGGCATCTTCAAAACGATACAGGTCGTTATAATTTCGTGCCAGATACAGTTGTCCGCTGGGGATACGTTTCTTAACGGCTGTTTCCAGGTATTTCAGGGCTACGTCAGGTTCTCCTGTTTCCAAGCAGCATACACCGTACCATAAATTATAATTTCCGTTTGCCGGTTGTGTCCTGACGAATTTTTTGAAAACGGGTTTGGCTTTCTCGTACTGCCCCTTGTTGTAAAAAGCTTTAGCTTGTTCCAACGTCTGTGCCGATGCACCGACTAATACGAGACAAAATAGAAGGAGTAAAATATATCTCTTTTTCATGCTAGTTATCCAACTTACAAATTCGAATGTTCAAAAATACAAATTAATCGGGAATAATGCTGCTTTCCGTTATTCTATTATGTTAATTCTTCTTTAAATCATTCTTTTCTCTTACTTTTGCAGGACAAAGAGTAAAAGAGCTATAAGCTACATGAGCTACGAGCTACAAGTAGTTGCGTAACGTCTGCATGGGACTTGTAGCTCTTAGCTTGTAACTCGTAGCTTTGAATTATTATGGCGCAATTTACTGAAGAAGAGAAGACCATCCGCCGCATAGAAAAGCGGTTTAGTAAGGGACTGGTAGAATATGGGCTGATAGAGGATGGGGATAAAATCCTCATCGGACTTTCCGGTGGCAAAGACTCTTTGGCGTTGGTGGAATTGTTGGCAAAGCGCGCCCGTGTCTTTAAGCCCAGATTCTCCGTGGTTGCCGTTCATGTGGTTATGAAGAATATACCTTATCAGAGTGATTTAGCATATCTGCGTGAGTATGTTGAGTCGTGGAATATCCCTTTCGTACTGTATGAGACGGAGTTCGATGCAAGTACGGATACGCGTAAGTCACCTTGTTTTCTTTGTTCATGGAATCGGCGTAAAGCGTTGTTTACTGTTGCCAAGGAACAAGGTTGTAATAAAATAGCATTGGGACATCACATGGATGATATTCTGGAAACATTATTGATGAATATCACTTTTCAGGGCGCGTTTAGTTCCATGCCTCCTCGTTTGGTAATGAAGAAGTTCGATATGACGATTATCCGTCCGATGTGTTTGGTACATGAGTCTGATTTGCTGGAACTGGCACAGATAAGGGGATATCGGAAACAGGTGAAGAATTGCCCTTATGAAGCGCAATCTCATCGAAGCAATATGAAAGACATTTTGCATCAACTGGAAGAAATGAATCCGGAAGCTCGTTATAGTCTTTGGGGAAGTATGGCAAATGTTCAGGAAGAGCTTCTTCCTAAAAAAGTTAGTAATTTAGATTAATTAATTATCGCTTAAATATTCATAACTGAAATGAAAGGTCTTTATACGATTCTGCTTTTAATTGTCTCCAATGTCTTTATGACTTTTGCCTGGTATGGTCATCTGAAGTTGCAAGACATGAAAATTATTACAAACTGGCCGCTTTATGCCATCATTTTGTTTTCGTGGAGCATTGCTCTTGCGGAATATTTCTGCTTGGTTCCGGCCAACCGTATTGGGTTTATAGGCAATGGCGGTCCTTTTTCATTGATACAGTTGAAGATAATTCAGGAGGTGATTACTCTTATTATTTTCACTGTATTTACTACTGTCCTTTTTAAAGGTGAAAGCCTGCACTGGAATCATTTTGCGGCATTCATTTGCCTGGTATTGGCAGTGTATTTTGTATTCTATAAATGATAATTTAGCGGTGGGGAATTGGTACGCGGACGACACGGATAAGACGGACGAACGCGGATTAAAATTTCCCTTCGGCATGCAAGTAATTTTTCAGACGCGGATGACGCGGATAACGCGGATTTTAAAGGCTGCGCTATGTTTACTGCATCTTATCCGGATGGAAAAAAAAGAGATCCGTGTCATCCGCGTCTGAAAAATTACTTGCATGCCGAAGGGAAAACTTGCTCCAGCGCTACGCTGCTAAATTATCATTTTTTTGTTATAAACCGTTCCATTCCTTTCGTATAGTACGTTTGAAGTTCTCCATTCCCATCCGTATAAATGAAGCATGCATCAATATCCGGATGGGCATTGGCAAAACGTTCCGCTTCTTCCAATCCCATTACCATGAATGCAGTGGCATAAGCATCAGCGCTCATACAGTCTTTGGCTACTACAGTGGCAGATAAGATATTGTGTTGTACGGGGTATCCTGTTCTTGGGTCTATGGTATGTGCATATTTCTTTCCGTCTCTGTAATAGAAGTTGCGATAATTGCCTGAAGTTGCAATGCCTACATCCGTTACATTCAGTACTGTTTGTAGCTCCTGATTAATGGACAGTGAATCATCAACCGGCTTATTGATTCCAATGCGCCATAGTTCTTTCTTGGGATTTTCTCCCCGTGCTACGATCTCTCCGCCTATATCTACCATGAAATTCGTGATGCCTTTCTTCGCAAGAAACTGTGCTATTACATCCACTGCATATCCCTTGGCTACTGCACTACATGAGAGCATCATACGCTGATCCAGTTTCACCACTTTACCTTCTTCTGACAGAGCCACTTTCGTATATCCTGTAATTTCCAACAGGCTGTCTATCATAGCGGAGTCAGGAAATGCGCCTTTTTTGAAACCAAACCCCCAGGCATTGGCCAGTGGAGCAACCGTAATATCGAATGCACCATTCGTTTCTTTGGATATTTCCATACTACGACGGAATACATTTGTAAAGAAGGTATCTGGTACAATATCCTCATTCCGATTGATTCGTGTAATTGTGGCCGTATCATTGAAGGGAGATAGCGAACCGTCAAATCTCTTCAATTCTTCATCGATTTCAGCTTTCAGATCACCGTCATATTGATAAGTTATATTATAAACTGTGCCGAATATCAGTCCGTTGACTGTATAATAAGGTTGCGTACGGTTATGACGTGCAAGTATCCAGATTGTTCCCAATACAAGCAGGGCAATCCATAAGAAATTTCTCTGTACTTTCTTTTCCATAAGCGAAGTTTAACTGAAGAACAAATGTTCTATTAATATTTTTGTGCCGATGATAATCAGGATAATACCTCCCCAAAGTTCTGCCCGCAACTTTCGTGCAATGCCGCAACCAAAACGGATACCGAACAGTAATCCGATGAGGGACATAACGAAAGATACGAAACCGATGATAGAAATGGGTGCCAGTATTTCCGAGAAATCCCGCATCCCCAGAAATGCAAATGAGACACCAATGGCCAGTGCATCTATACTGGTTGCAACGGCTAATGCGAGCACTACTTTCAGACTTTTCGGGTCATACTCTTTTTTGCAATCTTCGTCTTTGAAAGACTCTCTGACCATGCGTCCGCCTAGGAAAGCAAGGATGATGAACGCAATCCAATGATCCAGACTTTCTATTAGGTGGCTGAACGTGCTGGCACCTATCCATCCGAGGAGTGGCATGATAGCTTGGAATAATCCAAAGAAAAAAGCCATGGTCAGCATGGGCCGCCACAGCGTACGTTTCAGAAGAATACCACTGGCTATGGAAATTGCGAAACAGTCCATCGCGAGTCCCACAGCAAGAAGCCAAATCTCTAATCCGTTCATAGTTTAATAGGGTAGTTTATATGTGATTGTATAGGTTACGCCCATGGTGTTAGAGCCATATTTGCCGAATCCGGGTACATACCACGGATCACCGTATTCTCCGGTTGATGAACTTGTACGGAATTTGAAGCGCAATCCCCAGCCCATGTAGAACTGTTTCCAGATATGTGCGCGTATGCCAACGCAGAATTCAAACCATTGCATTGAACCTTTCATTCCTTTATGGTTGAATGGTACGCTTCCTCCCCAGATACCATCCATTTGATTGGGGTTTCCGATACTTCCGTCAAAAATGGGATCAGTCACAGGGAGAGTTGTTATATCATACTTGAAACTACTCATTGCATAACGTAAACCGACAAACAGGAAATTATCGAATTTCTTCTTATAAAGAGCGTTGTAGTTCATACCGATACGGAAATAAGGTGCATTACTTTTGTAATTCGTTCCGTTATCATTCCATGCGTCGGTGCTGCCATGTCCAAGTTCCACTATCGGGAAGAAACGGTTTTTAAGGTTGACGTCGACAGCTACTTCCGAGCTTAAGAAATCACCTCCCAGAACTTTGCTTCCGATTCCCCACAGGTCTACACTGACAGTCACGCCATTGTATAGCGGGAAGACATTCTCATCCGCTTCTTTCTTTTCCTCCTTCTTGGGTGGATTGGAAGCGGGAGGCCGGTTGCTGTTCTGTGCCTGTACCGGAAGCCCTGTCAGCAAGAAAAATGCCAGACTAAGGCTGAGGATAAAAGAGCTTAAGATTTTCCGTTCCATAAATGCTTACTTCTTTTTCTTGAATATATATGGAGTCAAGTAGATAGCGACTGTACGCTCCGCCTGTGATGCTTTGTTTCATCTGATAGCCACAATCCATTGACAGGAAATAGGGCGTATTCTTTTGATAGATAATAATAGTGTCTTTTTTAATCTTGGGATCTTTGCTATAGTGAAATATCAATACGGTAGAATCTGCTGTATAGCGCAGAGGCAATGATAGCGAATGTACTCTTTTCTGATTGTTAAGAATGACGGAGTCCGTATCGAAAGCTGTAATAGTCAGTGAGTCGAGTGTATCGTTGAGCACTCTTTTACTTTCCCTGTCCACCGTATATAGATAACATTCCATCATCGGACGTGCATTCATGGAGCAATCTTCTTCTTCTGAACAAGAAGAAACGATACTGATGATGGGATAAGCAATCAGACAAAGCAATATCAGTTTTACTAATTTTTTCATAGTCTATATTGTTTTTTCTATTTGATATTTATTTCGTTCAGGAGCGTTACGCGAAATCAGTTCGCCAAGGAAGCCTGCAAGGAACAGTTGAGTTCCGATGATCATGGCGGTCAGTGACAAGTAGAAGTAGGGAGAATCTGTAACCAGGCGGTAAGGCATTCCGTTATACATATTATACAGTTTCGTGATTCCTACAATAATTACTGAGATAAAGCCGAAGATGAACATCAGTGAACCGAGCAACCCGAAAAAATGCATGGGTTTTACTCCGAAGGCTGACAAGAACCAGAGTGAAATCAAATCCAGATATCCATTGAAGAAACGGTTTAAACCGCCGAACTTTGTCTTTCCGAATTTACGTGCCTGGTGCTGAACTACTTTTTCTCCGATCTTTTTGAAACCGGCATTTTTGGCGAGGTAGGGGATATAGCGGTGCATTTCTCCGTACACTTCGATGTTCTTCACCACATCCATTTTGTAGGCTTTCAATCCACAGTTAAAGTCGTGCAGGTTCTTGATGCCCGACACTTTACGAGCTGTTGCATTGAATATTTTTGTAGGAATGGTTTTTGAAAGTGGGTCGTAGCGTTTCTTTTTCCATCCGGATACCAGATCATAGCCGTCTTCCGTAATCATGCGGTACAGTTCGGGTATTTCGTCCGGGCTATCCTGCAAATCTGCATCCATGGTGATGACTACATCTCCCTGTGCCTTCTCAAAGCCACAGTACAATGCCGGCGATTTGCCATAGTTACGGCGGAACTTGATGCCATGCACGGTATCTGATTTTCGGCTTAGTTCTTCGATAATTTGCCAGGAACGGTCGGTACTTCCGTCATTTACGAAAATTACTTCGTATGAAAAACCATTGGCTTTCATTACCCGTTCAATCCATGCGTACAGTTCCGGAAGTGATTCTTCTTCATTATATAAAGGAACGACAACTGAAATATCCATCTTGTGATTTATGATTTATGAATTATGAATTAGGGTTGAAATCACATCTGCTTTTTTACTTTATCACTCATTTTAATGATTCATCTTTATCTTCCGCCTATATGCTCTGCCGGTGGGCGCTTCATGACAAACAAGGCGGTGGGGATAGCAAGTAATGATCCGTAGAATACATTCTGAGACATCAGTTGCATGGTGATATCTGTTGGAGATAGCGAACGCATCGCACTTATAATTTCTTTAAACTGCTCTACATAGGCATCCATCCCCGGTATGGTATGACTGGTCAGGCTGTTCAGTAAGCTTTCGTATGTGTTTAGCACAAACCCTTGATCAATAAAACGGAAATATACATAATGAGCTACCGCTGTAAGCAATGCGGCAAACATATACATAAATACAGTGAAAATCCACGCGTGAAGAAAACTGATGGCACCACCGCAAACTTGGTTACGGTACATTCGTACATAATAATACGCCATAAAAGGCACGCATAGAGTTAGTCCTGCAAAGAGGAAAAATAGGAACGGTGTAGTTAACCCTAAAGGAAATAAAATGAACTTCAAAATCCAAAATCCTCCCAGGTAAGTGCCGAATAACATGGCATATCGTTGTAAGTAACCTTTGTTCTCTGTCATCTTTCATTAGGAATAATGGCGCAAAGGTATAAATAATATTGTTTGTAACCCCCGTATTCTTGTTAAAGTTGAAAAAAGTTTGGGCAAAGTATTGCAGGTTTAATAAAAATGCATACCTTTGCACCCGCAAACGAAAATACGGGTAAGTCCTATACGGCCAGCTCCCTTCGAATCCTCCAGGGCTTGATCGCAG